>Ga0209489_109753_pt1 | contig 11590 bp, 2 predicted proteins | sample SiratrowhiteBW_FD_187527 | JGI IMG/M metagenome (GOLD analysis project Ga0209489, IMG submission 187527) | Root nodule microbial communities of legume samples collected from California, USA - Siratro white BW (SPAdes) (version 2) | ecosystem: Host-associated > Plants > Roots > Nodule | place: USA...
ATTTACATGGCATATACATACTTATCAATTTGGTTTCTTCCATCTTTTTCATATCCAACAACCTAACAAATTATCTCATGTTTTCTTCATTCCTGAACAAAACCTACTTCTGAATTAACACTTTTTAATGTACGTGTGATGCATGGTTTCCCTGTTGTTATAAATGCATCACCATTTACCAATAAACACCATTAACTTTGTAAGGAAGAGCACCCATGGCCCCTTCATCTTCTTCCAAGAGGCACCCACTCTACCGTGGAATCCGTTGCCGGGGAAGAAAATGGGTCTCCGAAATCCGCGAGCCGCGGAAGGCCTCCCGCATATGGCTCGGCACCTTCCCCACGCCGGAGATGGCCGCCGCCGCCTACGACGTCGCAGCACTGGCCTTGAAAGGCGACGGCGCCGTTCTCAACCTCCCTCACTCCGTTTCCAAGTTTCAAATCCCTGCAACCAACTCTCCCGCGGATATTCACACTGCTGCTTCCGCTGCAGCCGCAACGATGAAGGCCGAAACTGAAGCTTCCCACAACATTGCATCACAAACTGAAGCTACCCACATTGATGATGCGTCAACTTGGTGGTTTGAAAATGATTTCTTGGACGAGGAAGCCATTTTCGGCATGCCAAATCTGCTGGTGGACATGGCCGGGGGAATGCTTCTGTCGCCTCCCAGAATGAGCCCGCCGCCGTCCGATAACTCGCCTGAGAAACAAGCTGCAGAAACTTTGTGGAGTTATTTTTGACACATGTGAACTTCAGAAAGCTTATGTAAATTCAGAACAAGGGCATGTCTCGTCTTCTGTTATACTAAATATGTTTCACAAAGGTTTTTCTAATACCAGTGTATCATGTTGCATGAGTATTCACGACGGCTAATATTTTTAATTAACTATTTATTTTTAGTAGGTATTTTTTTAATTGAATTTTCTTTATCAATAAAATTCAAATTGGAAAACTTATTTAAGAGATTAAGTCTGAGTGTCAGTTAAGAAATTTTTTAAACTTGCTTACTTCTTTTCTTGTATAATTCTTACTGTAAAAATTGTTCCAAACCTAAAAATAGTTTATGATATAACGTTACAAAATTTACTATTTCGAAAGTGGTTTTCTGTTAAGCTAATGATCTATGTGCACCTTTCTAATTTTATATACTACATCTACAATCTCTTTTATTAACTTTTTATTTAGTGATTTAATTTATATTTTGATTAAATAACTTAATTTAATTTTATTAGTATTTAGAGTTGTTAAATCGTTATAATAAAAATAGGGGTTGTAAAAATAATTTTTTTTTCCATTCTGTTATGGTAAAAGGAGATAGAATCAATCCAACTGCTAGTTTGGTTTTCAATTACTGAACCAAAAAGAAATTGATTCGAAAGATTTTGACAGGAAGGTTTCTATTCCTACATTTCTTCTTATATTACAAATGGTTTAAGAAATGAAAGGTTATTTATTAACTTGCAAATAGACATTGTTTTGACCTTTGTTCTTTTTATAGTAAAGATTCAAATCAAATGTATTTTAAATCTCTCAAGTAAGGCAAATGTAAGCCTTTCAAACGAAATTTAGGAGTGGCAATTGAAAACTTGATTACACACTGTTTCGTAGAGTTTTCCTGCTAGTGTGTTCGTATCAGAATTCTCTTTTTAACTAATTAATTATCAAAAGCATAAAACAAGAGGGGACACTGAAGTGAAAGAACACAAACGTATCTGTTACAAGTGCAATGCAGCAGTGAACACCGACTTTGGAAGTTACTTAATCACTAGTTTGGGAAATATTTAGATGGAATTTTTTACTTTTCAAACCTAATTATTGTTCTACACTTACAAATTTTTGACGTTTAAAATGAGCAGAATTATGAAACAAATGCACGAGACCTTAACAAGCTATTTATATCATCTTATAGTGCATAATAAGGTGTTAAGTCATAACTCTTAAAAAGCGAATCTCAAGATATGGCACCAAAGTGTTCCACGTTAGGTCTAAGAACGTACTTGTGAACTTTTTTGTATTGGCCAGCATATATATTAACAAAACTTTTAAGATTATAATTGAAACAAAATCCTCGATGGACCCATTCCCATGATTAAAGGTAATTAAGGGAAAGAGATAATATACTTTTTGTAAATCTTTTTATTGCATCGTTCGTTTGTTACTTTTTTCACAGTAACCAAAATAAAATATATAGTTGAGCCCTTTTAAATGTCTTTTTAATAGGCAAATTTATCAAATTGGTGTAATTTTTTTTCTGAAATTCCTGAAATAATGTAATTTTTTATTTATTTCTAGATATGGGTAAATCGTGCATAAGACATAAATAAAGTATGGTCCTATTCCACGATTTAATGATTAAATAAAATCAGTGAAAAGAAGACACAAAGCTTAATTTACTAAATAAAATTGTGTTGTGCATATAATATTTCAATTAATGAGTTAATTAATATAGTGAGAATACTGTACCATTCTAATAGGGTTAATATTCTCCACCTATTTCTCTTCTGTTTTATTTGGCAGGTGTGATGGATTGTTAATGTGAAACTAAAATAAATACAAAAATTTTAATTTAATTTGAATAGAAAAGTGGTTACTGAGAAAAAAAAGTTACATGCCATTAATTTAGTTATTAATATATGAAATAGATTTAGTTAGTAATAAATATAATTTAAAAACTAACAATAAATTTATTTAAAAAATTATATAATATTTTCAAAATTTTCATTCTAAATTTATTGCTAAATCTTAATTTTATTTTAATTTTTTTTTATATTAGTAACTAAATTCAAATATTAAACTTAAACTTAATTTTGCTAAATATATTTTATTACTAAATGTTAATTTAATTTAATTTTTCTTTTCAAAATCAAACTTACTTTTAATTTAGTTCAATATATAAATCTCATACTAATATTATTTTTTATTTTAATTTAAACAATAATCCCCTCAAACCATTATTGTTTAATTTTAAATTAACTTCACATTTGTTTCAATTTAATTTTAATCATTTTTATCAATAAATAAAACCACTTTTGTAACTGTGAATTTATTTTAGTTCCATATTAGCAATACATGACACACGTGCCAAATAAACAGAAGAGGAATGGGTGGAGAATATTAACCCTATTAAAATGGTACATTATTCTCACTATATTAATTAACTCATTAATTGAAATATTATATGCACAAATTTATTTAGTAAATTAAGCTCTGTGTCTTCTTTTCACTATTTCATTTAATCTTATATTAAATGGTGGAATAGGACGAGGGTTTCTTTACAATTATATAGTGTCTCTTATGCACAATTTATCCATATCCAAAAATAAATAAAAAATTGCACCATTTCAAGAATTTAAAAAAAAAATACATCAATTTAAGAAATTTGCCCTTTTTAATATCTGCTTTTGATTAGAAAAAAGTTAAGAAAAATATGGTCCTAATTTATACAATAATTTCATTCTTCAACTTTTTATAATCCAAATAAGATATCTTAGTCCAATATTACTTGTACAATTATCAAGAGCTTGTATTTCAGAGAGGGAATAATTGCTTGATATACATTCAAGAAGGCTAAATAAATAAATAAATAAATAAATATATAATGAAAAAAGCCTCTCCATTTCATTCGGTGATTTTGGAAAATTAATCAATACTCCTCCTTATGTATTACACATCTCCATTTAGTTTATTTTTATTCAAAACTATATACTGATAAAAAAAATGAAAAAAAAAAAAGACAAATTCTTAACTCAGAGAAGAAAAACCAGTTTTTGTAAGAATGGGTGTCCATGTTAAAAGAAACATTCACTTGGATAACTTGTAAAAGGGCAAGTTCATTCATAACCTTATTATAAAGAGAAATGTTAAATAAATTTTGTTGTAATAAAAGATACAGAGAGAATGAAGTAAAAAACATTCAATTCGTATTGTCGATAACGATGCTATAGGATGGTGTATATGTATAAACAACACTTATATCCACCATTTTATTTAAGGTAATGGGTCTTGTCAACTAAAGTGAAACAAAATTGAATTTCTCACCTTCAATAGTCGATGTGTCCAGTACTATATAGAAGCCTATATATATTTAACCTCCTATACTCGTAAGACTCATTATTCTTGATGCACTAACTCTAAATAAAAGTTCTTAATATTTTGCGTCACGTTATGGCTAAAGGTGATGAGGAAAAACACATGAGAATTACGTATCTTTTGAGTGTTCCTTTATTAGGTGAGTGGGTTATAAGTGTATTTTGGCTATGAGTGATGTCTTAACAGTAATGAAATAGTGGAAGTGTAAGTCGGTCACATGAAGTCAAAAAGGGCGGTGTAGGAGAGATTTAATGTGGAAATGGGTGTGTGGTTAAGTAATCAAAATGAGAGGGAAAGGATTAGCCACGTGCGTTGGTGGGGTTTTATGTGTTGGAATCATAATAATATCCCTAACATAACAAATCACCGACATCACTTAACTTACATAAGCTCTTTTTCACTTTTCAAAAGCTGCGGAACGTGGCCATTCTAGTTCATTCATTATGGGCCAACATAAGCACTTTTATGAACTAGAAAATGAAAGTTTGTGTCCAAACACGATCAAGCAAGACCAGTATCTCGTAGCCGACGACCCAGATTTGATTTGTCTCTGTCTTTGCAATCTGAAGCTGCCCCACCCCCTTCCTCATCTTCTCTCTAGTTTAGACAAAAATCTTTGTTCAGCTACTTATCATTATTGCATCAATATATTATATTTGTATTTTTTAAATAACTAAAGTTAAAGAGTATTTAAATTTCAAGGACCAAAATTATATTAACCATTTATTTTTGGAAGTGCAGGCATAACTTACTTCCTACTAGGACAAACCTAGAAGCTTGGCATCTTTGTCATGTCCTACTTGGAACACAGCTTCGTAAAACCATTATGGCCTCGTTACCAATTTCAATTTGATTTGGATTTTCGTATTTCCTCTTACTATTTATCAATTTTAGGATATTTCTTTTATTCGGGATATTTATTATTTTAGAATATGAAAATATTCATGCGTTCCCGTAATACTCTTACTAAAAAAGAACTTCAACATATATTATAAATTAATTTCTTCTGTGGTGTGAAATTAATGTAACGACATAATTGTATTTAAGAATTATTTGCCCAAACAAAACCCTTTTTCTAGCCATGAGCACAATCAATTCCTTACAATCCAATATGTCCAGAAATCTCAAATCCATAAAAATACTGAGCGTAATCTTGTAGGGTACCCCTTGCAAATAGTGCGGCTATTCCCGTGGCATCCACCAACCCATTCTTATTTACAAAAAGGTGTTGTCTGTCTAATTTTTTTTTTTCTCTCCTTCCAACATCTTCCTTGTATTTGAAGAACAATTGTTTTTTTCTGCTTGCGCTATTGTTAGGTGGGACTTTTTATTGGGCTCATTTTTATTTGGACCTTCTTCTTTACTTCCTTAGCTCACTCTTTTCGACAAACATCTCAAAACCAAATTGAAACCACTCTAGTTTCATAATTACTCAATTGTTTAAAGGAATAAATATTTCTATATGGTAAGATACAAAAAGAATATAATGCTTAACAAAAAGAATATTAGAAAATAATTATTTTTGTTATTGGTATCCCTCACGTTGGGAAATAATATTTAGAACTCTTAACTTGCATAAATAAGTTTACATAAAAATGTTACGACGAATAGTCTTTTTAAATAATTTAGTAAGTTGATATCTAATCTTAATAAAAATTAGTCAGATGATCTCTTAAGCAGATTTTTTCATTATAAATAATAATCTAACTCAATATATTTTGATTCTTACCTGAAAAGTTGGATTAGAATTGAGGTGCATATTACAAATCGATAATCGCAAAACAAAAAATACTACTCTGTTTATGCCAAAATTTGCTAAAAGACAAGCAAGTCACGCGATTTCACTACAAACATTTAGCATAACTTTCTCGTCATAACTCTGTCGAAAACTTGAAAAAAAAGTTGTGATTTGTTGAATATCCATGAGATGGGATAGTTTTAAAAAATATATATATATAATATATTGTATTGGATTGTCTATAATTATTATAAAATAATCTTTTAATCATTGTAACAACCACGTTACCTATTATTTTTAAGAGTATTATAATCATTATGGAAATAAAAATTTATATTTATGAAAAAATAAAGAAAATGAAAGATAAAATAATAGTTATAAAGTGATTGTAAAATTTTATAGGATATCATTACTCTAATTATAATTTCTCCAAATATATCTTTATCATCAATTATCATTATAGCCTTAAGCTGAATAGTAAAATTTCTAGAAAAAAAACAAAGAAAATAAGTAATTGACTTAATGTAACTTCTAAATATGTTAATATATGATGAACAATAACCTAGTGTGTTGTTCTATGACTGGACATCAACTAATTAAATTTATTCAAAGTAACATTAACCTTTTAAGCATAGCACCAATTTATGAAACAAACCATTATACTGATAAAGAAAATGGAAAATCAGAACCCAATATCTGAGATGAACTATGATTATCTGCAGTATGTGAACAATTATTCTACTTTGATTACACATTTTTTTTTTGTTGTCTAAAATCTAATAAAAAGAAGCACATGCTCATCAAATAATTATGGGCTTAAATGTTAGTATTAAACCCCGTTTTTTATGGGCCTGGTACTTCACTGACTCCCATCTCCTTTTTTTCGTTGTTTAGCTTTATTTAGTTTTTCATATGAATAAATTAGCCAAATAAAAATTAGGTATTTACATTTATCTCTCTTTACTCGTTCTTTTTCATAATTTATGTACAGTGGGGCGGTTTCTCGTATTATGACGCTAAGAATACAAAATTTGGACAAAAACTTGATCGAAAATACATAAAACTAATAATGCAATGTGTTTAGTTGATGTCAAAAGTCTGACATATGAAAACAGGAAATGACAAATAAATACAAATTCATGAATGTGTTTAATCTAAAATCGATCTACTTCAACCGAGGTTGAATCTTCTTAACACGTAGAAGTAGTGCCAACTTAATTTAACTCTCTACCCCACCGTCAAAATAGTTCTATCTCGTTTTTCTTATTTTTTTTTTAGCAAAGAAAATATTCATTAATAAGTAAATTAAGCATTAGTAGTTACAAATTTTCAATTATAATAATGAAAAAGATAAAATCATATATAATTAAAACATTATTTAATTTAAAAAATCAATAATTTAATATATTCTCTATTTTATAAAAGTAAACTAATTTTTTAAAAACATTCATCTACACGATTTTCTTGAATGAATAAAATCTAATGAGAATGAAGTAGTTTAAAAATTTTGTATTTCATCCTTTAAACTCGTTTAAGATTCATTATTCATTTTGTGATAATTGTTCAGGTCTTTTATAGAGAATTTGTGTGTTTATTGGTGCTTGACCCTTTACCTAGAAGTCTCACATATTTTATAAGTAAATCGCAATCGCTTAGAGAACTTTTGGGAAAAGTTTAGAGGGACTCTTTAAAATTGGAAAAATAGTTTAGCGTCAATTGGGACCCTAGATCAATCTTCAGGTGATCTTATCAGTTTTAAATTTAACTATATATTACCGATCTAATAAGTGTTTTAATTGGTCTATGACTACTTCAACCACTTTAATCTTAGGTGAGAATTGTCATAAGAGTACAAGAATTAAAAAAATAATAATTAAATGTAGATATGTTTGTTTCATTCTTATGTATTCATCTTCTTTAAATTTCGTAATTATTTTTTTAATACTTCTAAAAATCAAGGAACACTCGTGAGAGAAGTGTATCTATACGAAAATTGTATTTACCTTCCATGAGTTAACACTAAATGATGCACACATTTTTTTAACACTAAAATAGATACTCACATCTCTTATTTTTCTATTAAACTTATATTCACATTCCCTATAATTTTTTATAGATATTAAAACCCTTATATTTTTAGTAAATGATAATAATTTTTTTACAATTTTTATGATGTGACAATCATTTTTCTTATGTTATTAATAAAAAAATATTTTTTTTAGTTATAGTAAATTATTTAATTTTTGTACATTCTAAAATTTTATTTGAATATTAGTTAAAATACTTTTAAACAAAAATCACTTTATTGAAATATAAAAAGTACTAGTGTCATTTATTAAAAATAAGAAATATGAATTTCTATTTTGAATTTAGAGAGAATGCGAGTGTAATCAGGGTTAAGTAAAGTTTTCTGATATGATATTACTACGAATCTGATTATTAGAAATGAAAATAGAAACAAAGCCCCCAAATTCCAACTTAAAATATAAAATTACTTAATACTCTTTTTAAGATTATTATAAAATAAAATGTAATATATAAGTATTCTTAAAATACTTGTCTGGGAACACTTGGAATGTTTAAATTAATATACTTTGCACCACTCACGAAGCTTAGTATAGGCCACCAACCCTGTCCCTATATTCACCGTTTTTTAAATTTTATTTTAGAATATAATGGGATGTTAGAGAGTTGTTAGTGATAAAAAATTGATGTTATTTCATATTATTTATTTAGATATAAAATAAAAAATTTATACTTTGACATTATTTATTATAAATTATATTCATTTGACACTAATTTTATGTAATAAAATATTATATAATAATAAAATAATAATTTATATTAATATTAAACTATTGTATTTTACGGTGTATATCAATACGTATCTAAGAGAAAGAAGCATCCGCTATCTTACGATCTCTGGGGACTGGGATATAATAATTTTGTATAAAGATTATTACATTAAAATTATATTTAATTTAAATATATTATTTTGATTGGTTGTTTAATGTTTATATATTGTGAAAATGTTGGTTAGACACTCTAGTTAACTAAATAACGGTAAACTAAACGTGGAGAAATAATTTGAAAAGATAATAATAGTATAATATTGCAGAACAGAGCTGTCCGTCAAACTGAGATGCTTCTGTATCTCACTACTTAGCAGGCGGAACCAGAATGAATAGTAGCTAAAATGTGGATAAAAACACAAAAAAAAAGAAAAACACGTTTAAAACCTTTTCTCTTTACCACTGATAGCTGGACTGGACCCACAGTGGGAAACACCCAGCTCGAGCTTTCTACAGCAACAGCTTCTTGCAACTTACTATCTAAATCACCTTTTGCCCTGTCATCATGTTTTACAAAAGTTAACCATCACTATATCTTACCAATCCATTTAAATAATTTTAAACAACCTTTTTATATATTTATCATAAATCAATTTAGAAATCTACTTTATTTATTTGGGTGTAAAAAATAAACAGAGTGTTATTCTATAGTTTTTTTGGTGAATAAAAGAAAAACCTATTTTCACACATTATTAAAAAAGTTACATTATTATTTTTACGACTTCTTATATACGACGGTTTATATTTAAATGACAGTATTATCATTTTTACAAACCAATACATAAGTTTTTTTATTTTTAAATAAAAGTATAAAATAAAAAATAATTGATATAAACATTAGTTTAAATTAAATTAAATATAATTTTAAATTGTGGGCTTATAGCAGTGAATGACGTGGGCTTGTAGCTGGAGTGGCCCACCGGTATCGTGTGGTGTGCATGAGCGTGTGCGCATCGTAGCCTCGTACGTGGTCCAAGCGCCTCAATCCTCTTTCCTCACAAAAAACTATATATATATATATGTGTGTGCCCCCATTCTCCCCAACACAAACTCAAAATCCAGACACCTGAACAACACAACCCCATGAAGATTTTCGACCACGACTCAGAAGCATCCTGCGAAACAGGTTCCCCGACAAGAGTGCAGAGCAGTGGGTATTCAGACGAGGAAGTGATTCTAGCGTCATCGCGGCCCAAGAAGCGGGCGGGGCGAAGAGTGTTCAAGGAGACCAGGCACCCCGTGTACCGGGGAGTGCGGCGGAGGAACAACGACAAGTGGGTCTGCGAGATGCGAGTTCCCAACAACAACTCCCGGATTTGGCTCGGCACCTACCGCACCCCCGAAATGGCGGCGCGGGCTCACGACGTTGCCGCGCTCGCGCTCAGGGGGAAGTCCGCCTGCCTCAACTTCGCCGACTCCGTGTGGCGCCTCACGGTGCCGGACACCACCGACGCGGAGGAGATACGGCGAGCGGCGGTGGAGGCCGCTGAGGCATTTGAGGAGGTGAACCAACAGCAGACGAGTGAAGAAATTGAAGAGCCAATGCGGCTGCAACAAGAAGAGGGGTTGCATGAAATGCTTCTGCGAATTGCGAATGAGCCATTGATGTCTCCTCCTCCTTGTGTGAGAGATGGTAGGGATTGGAATGACGTGGAGATTTTTGATGCTGAGGTTTCACTGTGGAACTTTTCAATTTGACGCGTACCTGCTACCCCACACTTCAATCAACTCCTTCATTATTGAAGATGGCACCTTTTTGTATGGTGGAGTCAAATCTGAGTCTTGTTTCACTCTGGAGTGTGCGGTTAGGGTATGATTCTGAAGATAGAGCACCTTTTTGTCTGTGCATCTGGTTGAACTGGCTACGAGTCAAGGAATTTGTGTATATGAAGTTGCTAGCTAGCACTCGATTATGGTAATTGTATGATACAGTTGTTTTTGTGTTGGTGATTTTAATAGAAGTATAGTTGGCAAATTATAGCTATAACCAGAACAGAAATATATTAATTGTCAAGTGGTTAATATTTTTTTTTATTAATGAATGTTTTGTTGATATATTTGACTCATACATTTCCTAATCCGTACATTAAACATGATTAAGAATACACATGGCAAAACCTGTCGTTCCTGATAACAGATACTTACTACCTTTTGACTAAATTAGGCACGTGTAAGTATTACTTCATTTTTTAGATGGAAATTCATAAATAGTTACTTTTTTTATAATTTTGTGTTTTAGTTTTGGTCTATGTTATTATTTTTATTTGTTTTTTCTTCTTTTATTTGTTTTTTTGTTTTGCCATCTGTCGTTGTCATTAACTTCTTCTATTAAATTTAATTATAACAAAGTCGTTATAGGTCTAATCAACAAAATTTCCAAATAATTGTTGATGTCCTAAAAACTATAACGCATGTAACGTCATTAATACTAAAACGATAAAAACACGGGTTTGTAGGACTATAGTAAAAAAAAGTAACATGTAAATGCCCAGAGTAGAAACAAAAATATATTTTTAGAAAATAAACTAAAAATAATATATTTATAGAAAAAAATGCGTTTTTAAATAACTAAAATGAAAAATATATTATTTAAAAAAATCTTACAATGAATATCGAACAATTAAAAATTAATAATTATGACCAATATTACAAAGATATTAATAAAGATAAAGAATTACAGATGGTTTTTTAAACAGGAGAAAAAACTAAAGCAGTTAATTTAATAATAAACATTGTTATGATTGAATGAGATGAAAAAATAAAGAAAAATTGTGACAATGTTAAAAAAATGATTTATCGGTCATTTTAAAACAAGTGGTTGAAGTCCATTCACGTCTGAGATATCTATCAATCATAAACAGTTTCTAGACCAAAAAAAAAAAAAAAAAAAAAAAAAAAAAAAAAAAAA
>Ga0209489_109760_pt1 | contig 11572 bp, 10 predicted proteins | sample SiratrowhiteBW_FD_187527 | JGI IMG/M metagenome (GOLD analysis project Ga0209489, IMG submission 187527) | Root nodule microbial communities of legume samples collected from California, USA - Siratro white BW (SPAdes) (version 2) | ecosystem: Host-associated > Plants > Roots > Nodule | place...
AAAAAAAAAAAAAAACCATGTCAACAATGGAGTACCACGTGTTAGTTGAAAATATATTGTTTTAATTAATAGTAATGTATTGCAAATATATGCGCGCGTAAATTTAATTGTTTTAAACTTAAAAGGGTTTTGAGATCAAGTTTTTCAGTATATTATAGTTAAATATTTTTCTAATAGATTCTGCAATGTTTGTTCATGAAAAATAAGCAACCAAGAAGGAGATTTGTATTGCAAACAGAGTCTCTCGCGTTTCATTTAATCACAAAATAAGTAGCTTTATGAAATGGAAGAAAAGGAGGAAGAACATAGCAAAGTAGTTCAACTACGTAAAATTAAAAGTAAAACAAGTGACATACTTTTTTACACGTTTTATTTAACAGATTATTCTTGTATATAATTGTTTATTTGTTTGTTTACTGTTCACAACATTGTAATTTTAGTTGGACTTTAATTCGACAATTTATGTTCTTTAACTATTTTTTAATTATAATCTGAATTTCCTTTAACAATTAATAGTGATTTTAATACCAATCTTCTTTTCATACGAGTTACTTAATAAATTTCTATTTTTTATAAAAAATATGCTTCTATTTTCTATACTTTTAGTTACAGATGTTTACGATATCAACTTAATATATTAGTTCTTAAACTTAAAAAACACGTGAATTTAATTTATCTCACTTTCAAAACCATGATAAATTCTTCCAAAATAATAAACTAGATCTACTTTTTTTATTAACTACGAGGGTCAAGTTTATTAACGGGATATAACTAAAACATAATTTTTAATTTCTAAACCGCAATAACTTATAAAACTTAAAATATATCTATAAAGTATTATAAAGAAGTTTTTTGCTTTACTTTATAGATGGTTGCTACTAGATAATTCCATGTTGTATGAACCGATGAAAATCTAGAGTCGGAAAGAGAAAGATTTGGAAAATATATTTTGAGACACATGCTCAAGAGGATGACAGGTAGGTAGAATGGGTGTGAAGGAACCGAATGAGCAAAACATGGAACAAAATGAACAACACTAGCACATTGTATTGGGAAACCCAAAGTATGGATTTCGATAAGGAGGAATATAGTTTCTTGGGTGAATGTACAAAGGAATATAAATAAAATATATTATGGCATCAAAATTGTATTCCAATGTCCTACCTTTTTACTACAATTAGAATGTTTCCACGCATCTTGTATGGTTGGGACTACACCTCTTCGTTCAAATATTACTAGATGCATGCATGCTAATTCACCCTCATGCTAAATTTTATTTACCATTGCTGATCTTGCAAGTTACCTCCCAAAGATGCAAAGTCAACAACAAAAACAAATTATATGCGTGCTTCATTTGTCTTAGAAAAGAGAAATAGCGAAGAAAAATAAGTGAAAGGGACTTGTTTGATTAGAATAAAAAAAAAAATCATTGACATTGGAAGAGTGGAAAATAAAGATGAATACCTTCTGAATGAAATCTCGTTGATATGACTATGTCCCTTCAAAATGATAAAGTTGTCATACATACTACAGTGGAAGAAGATCTATGGATGTAAATAATGCTGAAGTAGGGGAATGACTCGATTACTGTTTAAGCAGATTGTGATAGTCATACTTAATTTAAAACAAAGGTTGGTAATTCAAAATGAAAATAATAATAATAATAAAACTATAAAATAAATAAATTTTAATCTCACGGTAAATAAAGTTTAAGGTTCTTCCATGTATATTAAAAAAGTAGTTTAACATATATTTAGATGGAAAGTGATTTTAATATGAAAATAATATTTATGAAACTAATAATTTTGAAAAAAATAATTTAGTATAGACTTAAATATAATATTCTATATAATTAATGTACATGATGTCTCCAATTTCAAGATTAGACATTGAGTCACGATTCTCTTTCTTTTTCAATGTCCCACAAGGTTTTGGTTTTGGATATAAATAGCCTAGAAACCAACTATTGTTTCTCACCAGCATATTTGCTCAAATCCTCTTCAAGTTTTCTCTCTCTTTCACTCATTCATTGACTCTTCAAAACCTCTTCATTCTCATCTTCTTCTCCCTCTCATTTGGCACCCAAAGCAAAACAAATGCAGAGTAATCTACAAGAAGAATGGTATTAGTGTCCAAAACAAAAACATAGCAATACTCCTACATCAAGAACTGCATGGCATCCACATTCTCCTACACAATTCCCATAGTGGACCTTTCCAAACCTGATGCAAAGACCCAAATAGTGAATGCTTGTGAGGAGTTTGGATTCTTCAAAGTTATCAACCATGGTGTCTCCATGGAATCTATATCACAATTGGAAACTGAGGCCCTCAAGTTTTTCTCTATGCCACTCAATGAGAAGGAAAAGGCAGGGCCTCCGAATCCATTTGGGTATGGTAGCAAGAGGATTGGAAGCAATGGTGATGTTGGTTGGGTTGAGTATCTTCTTCTCAATACCAATCAAGAGCATGATTTTTCTCTCTGTGGCAAAAACGCTGAGAAATTCAGGTACCATGTCAAAACAAAACCAGTTTCAACTAACCTGTATGTATAAATGAACTAGAAAAGTTAAGAAAATGATTTATTTATTTATTTCCTGTTGGTGCTATATTGTAGGGGTCTGATGAATAGTTACATGTCTTTTGTGAAGAAAATGGCTTGTGATATTCTTGAGCTGATGGCAGAAGGGTTGAAGATTCAGCAGAAGAATGTGTTCAGCAAGCTTCTGATGGATAAACAAAGCGACTCTATTTTTAGGGTGAATCACTACCCTGCATGCCCTGAACTTGCTGTGAATGGTCAGAACTTGATTGGATTTGGAGAACACACAGACCCACAAATCATCTCTTTGCTTAGGTCTAACAACACTTCAGGCCTTCAGATTTATCTCAGAGATGGAAGTTGGATTTCAGTCCCACCTGATCATAACTCCTTCTTCATCAATGTTGGAGATTCTCTTCAGGTACAACACAAAGCATGCTATTGGTGCATGTCAAAAAGCTAAACGAGAAAAAAAAAATCCCATTTTCCTTATGACCTTCCTATTTCTACGGATAAGTGGAAAAAATAATACAAAGTTGTGTGCTCTCAAATTTTGGTTGACTTGTTACTTATTAAATTTCCACTTGATCTTTAAACTCCCTCCCATTTCCAAAACACCGTGGAGAAAAACTTAAAAGGAAAATTGAAAAGGAGGAGCAAAAAGTTTTGCTTTCACTTTATGTCAGTATAGAATAATATTACATTGAAAAGGGGTTTGTCATATGATTTTAAGATATTAATTGGTTTATCATTGTTTATGATTAGTACTCTAACATGTTCATTGCGTGTGTTTTTCTTCTTTTGTTTTGATCGGTGCATCAATATAGGTTATGACTAATGGACGGTTCCGAAGTGTGAGACACAGGGTTTTGGCAAATGGATTCAAGTCGAGGCTCTCAATGATTTACTTCGGAGGTCCACCTTTAAGTGAAAAAATAGCACCATTACCCTCTCTCATGAAAGGCAAAGAAAGCCTATATAAAGAGTTTACCTGGTTTGAGTACAAGAATTCAACTTATGGTTCAAGATTGGCTGATAATAGACTTGGACATTTTGAGAAGATTGCAGCTTCATGATATGCAAGAGGAGTACCAAGGCACTTGTCTATACAAAATCCGGCTGGGACTTTACGTTTTATATTATAAATGGTTTTTCCTTTTTGTTTTCTAGTTTTGCAACTTTAAAATTTCCTATATGATAAAGTTACGATGACGTTACACATGTTGAACTATTTTCTGTTTTCTTAGTACAAATATAATATTACCATTTAAAGTTTTCTTATGGAAATCGAATTACATCACAAAAACTCTTCTCACAATTGTGGCGTTTTAATGCTAACCTATTTTACTTCGGGAATTCCATGAGAAAAGATGCACAAGAAAATATGTAAATCTTGAGATGATCCAGTAAAGTGTGTGCCAACCACATATATGGCAATAAAGTGGGAGAGTGTCCAATTCATAAATATATACTACGTAACATTGGTAGCAGAAGATATACATCAATGTTAATAATAAATAGGCGTTGTGAATGAATAATTTTCTATGATTGGCAAGGTAGCCCAAACCGTCTCACCTAACAAATAAATAAGTTTTCTATGCTATACACGTTTGCAACAATAGATGTGGTGGCTTCTTCCTCCTCAAATCTCACCTTATCCTTCTTCTTTTCTTTCTTTTTTTTCTTTTCTTCTTTGTATCCACGTTGGCCCATTCACATCTTGAAGATTCTTTGACCAGTTTCCAACTTCACCACATGAATAAACGGTGCGAGTCTTTCACGAGATAGTGACCGCTCAATCTGCGTGTTTCGCTTCCAAAACGCGTGTGTTATGAATAGAGAGCCATGTCAGATTCAATGCCCACTTTTCCATTTACCCTAGTCATCCCAAATTTATATATAACACGCATAGGATAATGAAGAACAATGCCTTATATTTTCGGGTGTATATATATGGTGCATCAAGCAATAGACGATGAAGATTGAAATTATCTAGTTAATTGGCTCAATTGTAACTAATTGATTATTGTTGGTCTTAAGAATTTTTCAATATAATAAAAGTGATCCGTATTACATCATTTTCACAGTATGTACTATGTAGTTGTGATAGGTTTTGATACTATTGGTGAAAGATATTTGCATTAATTTGAAATATATATATATATATATATATATATATATATATATATATATATATATATATATATATATATATATACATATGTACCTTTCTTTTATTTCATTTATCTTTGAAATAAAAAAAATAAGATAAAGCCCAAACAAAATGTACGTAGCTACGTGAAAGTGACTTATGCTATGTTTATTTTGAATAAAATAGGCTAAATAGAGATAAAAAGAATAGAGATAGGATCATACATAATTTCCACTTTATCAGACACAAAGTAAGAATGAAAAAGGAATTCTTTTGTGAGGATAAAAACAATACTTTTGTTATTTTCCGGAGCTAATAATCTTTTTTCTTATTTTGTATTATGTATCTATCTTAGTAAAGTTATCGTGCGTAATTTTGTAGAATATATATATATATATATATATATATATATATATATATTCTTTCACTCATTTAAATTTTGTTATGCTTATTTCTTTTATTATCTAAACTAAATCTTTCTCATATTAGAAGCATCAGTGGTACACCTATTTGAATTTTGAAGGATGTGTAGTTTATGCTTTATGCTCAATTATAATAATGAAATTGCTGATTCTTTTTAATGTAAGCTGGGAACAATATAGATATGCTCTATTGTATATGATATGATATCTTCAATAACAAAAATTGATATATTATTAAAAATATTAAACTGCTTTAACATAATGCTACCATGTTGAATTATGAGTATAAAATATAAACAAGTATTATGTTGGAATAGTGTAAAATATAAATAATGATGCCATAAGTGCAATGATGAGTTAGTGATAAAAAAAAAAAAAAAGAATGATAGAATCATCATGAATAAGTGCTCTGAGTTGAATTATGAATTAGACGATGGGCAATGATTAGCTAGTTGGAACACATCAAAGATCATTGCACAAACATGACATAATGATGTTATATATATATATATATATATATATATTTAGGGTTTTATGAGGATTGGGTGGTTCTTGAAGAGTTTGAAAAGGTTGGTGAAATGTAAGAAAAGAAAAGAAATGGGTGGTGGCAATAATCAAAGAAAAATGGAAGAGAAAGGGAGGGGACATGATTACAAAACATTAGGCGGCTGTATAAGATAAGAATTTCAGAGATGATCCTATCTTTTCGTACATTTTGGCAATGTCCATAATCTTCTCTTCTTTTAAATTATCAAGAATGAGAAATAAATAGATAAAGAAGAACATATTAAAAAAGTCCACTGTATATACACATTTAGATGATAAAAATAAGATAAAAATGGGTGAAATTTTACATTTATTTAGATGAATGAGAAAATTTTATTAAAAGAAACAAAAGTTATATATATATATATATATATATATATATATATATATATATATATATATATATATATATATTTATCGTTGTATATTTTTATCTGAGTTTCAAACCAAAACAGATAGAGTATCACCCTATATCAAATATAAGTGAAATTAAAGTCTTTTTACGCTAATTAAGATATTCTTATTTTCATACTATTAATGTGTTTTTTTTAAATTACTTCTAAATTATATTTATTGGAAATGGCGCTTATGTTTAAAAATATAGATATTTTTTAAATAGTATATGATTGAGTACTTAAAATTTATTTTTATATACATTCATTAAATATGACATCTTTTAGTTCAAAGAAAGCATTTTTGATGAACGAGTTGTTGTATAGTACTGTAAAATTTGATTAATTCCTTCAGAGAATATTTGGAATTCGAGTTTTTCCTCGATGTGTTTTTGAATTAAATTAATTAGGAAAATGATACTTTGACATTGGTTTTTCTCTTACTTCCATTTGACACTCCGACGTGGCAGTGTCGTCCCGCGTGACAAAGAAAGAGAAACAAATATGGTTTTATGTTTACGTGGTTCATGTTTGTCTTTTTGCAAATGGTGTCTTTTGTCATTTGCCATCTGAAAAATACAGGGCAATTTGAGAGGGAAAAGCAGATCTCATTTTCTCATTGCACTCATTAACCCCGCATGCTCTGAAGGACAGAAAACAGAGGAAACAACAAGATTCACGTTCCTTCTGCCACCGTCGCGTTCCTTTTCCACTGTCGCCTTCCTTTTCCACTGTCGCCTTTGTTTTCCGGCCGCCAATCCACCGTCACATTGGTGTTCTCTCATCCGTTGTTGGTAAGAAACATTGTTGGTGGTTTTTGTATGAGTGCTTCGTTCATGTTTAATAATCGTTTCTTCGTGTGCTTTTTATGGTTACTGGTGTGAATGTGTTGTGTTTTTTATGTTGAAGAATCATATATTGGTGTGCTTTTTGGTTATTGGTTTGCATCTGTGCCTCATTGTAGAAGTCGTTTATATGCATTATTTATGCTTGGTGGTTATGCATGTATGCGGAAAATGGTTTGTTGCTGTGTTCTGGGTTTCTGGTTTCCATGTTTTCATCCTTTACCGACGACAATAGCATCCTTATAACAGAAAGATCGTGGTGGGCTTTCTGTTTCTAGTTTTATTTTGTGGTACATTTACTCGAAATTACTGAACAAACCATTTAGGTGAGCACAACGAACCACTTATTTAAACTGAGCGAACCACTTAGACATTCCACCCGAGACCCATGTGTGTGTTCCAAAAGTACACACAGTGAACCACTTATTTGAACTGAGCGAACCACTTAGACATTCCACCCCTGAGACACATCTGTGTGTTCCAAAAGTACACACAGCGAACCACTTAGGTGAACTGAGCGAACTACTTAGACATTTCACCCCTCAAACAAATCTGTGTGTTCCAAAAGTACACACAGCGAACCACTTAGGTAAATTGAGCGAACCACTTAGACATTCCACCCCTCAAACAAATCTGTGTATTCCAAAAGTACACACTGCGAACCACTTATTTGAACTGAGCGAACCACTTAGACATTTCACCCCTAAGATCCATGTGTGTGTTCCAAAAGTACACACAGCGAACCACTTATTTGAACTGAGCGAACCACTTAGACATTCCACCCCTGAGACAAATTTGTGTGTTCCAAAAGTACACACAGCGAACCACTTACGTGAATTGAGCGAACCACTTAGACATTTCACCCCTCAGACATATCTGTGTGTTCCAAAAGTACACACAGCGAACCACTTAAGTGAACTGAGCGAACCACTTAGACATTTCACCCCTCAAACAAATCTGTGTGTTTCAAAAGTACACACAGCGAACCACTTAGACATTTCACCCCTCAAACAAATCTGTGTGTTCTAAAAGTACACACAGCGAACCACTTAAGTGAACTCACCCCTCAAACAAATCTGTGTGTTCCAAAAGTACACACAGCGAACCACTTATGTTTACTGAGCGAACCACTTAGACATTTCACCCCTCAAACAAATCTGTGTGTTCCAAAAGTACACACAGCGAACCACTTAGGTGAACTAAGCGAACCACTTAGACATTTCACTCCTCAAACAAATTTGTGTGTTCCAAAAGTACACACAGCGAACCACTTAGGTGAACTAAGCGAACCACTTAGACATTTCACTCCTCAAACAAATTTGTGTGTTCCAAAAGTACACACAGCGAACCACTTAGACATTTCAACCCTAAAAAAAATCTGTGTGTTCCAAAAGTACACACAGCGAACCACTTAGGTGAACAGAGCGAACCACTTAGACATTTCACCCCTCAAAACAAATCTGTGTGTTCCAAAAGTACACACAGCGAACCACTTAGGTTAACTGAGCGAACCCCTTACACATTTCACCCCTCAAACAAATCTGTGTGTTCCAAAAGTACACACAGCGAACCATTTAGGTGAACTAAGCGAACCAGTTAGACATTTCACTCCTCAAACAAATCTGTGTGTTCCAAAAGTACACACAGCGAACCACTTAGACATTTCAACCCTTAAAAAAATCTGTGTGTTCCAAAAGTACACACAGCGAACCACTTAGGTGAACTGAGCGAACTACTTAGACATTTCACCCCTCAAACAAATCTGTGTGTTCCAAAAGTACACACAGCGAACCACTTAGGTAAATTGAGCGAACCACTTAGACATTCCACCCCTCAAACAAATCTGTGTATTCCAAAAGTACACACTGCGAACCACTTATTTGAACTGAGCGAACCACTTAGACATTTCACCCCTAAGATCCATGTGTGTGTTCCAAAAGTACACACAGCGAACCACTTATTTGAACTGAGCGAACCACTTAGACATTCCACCCCTGAGACAAATTTGTGTGTTCCAAAAGTACACACAGCGAACCACTTACGTGAATTGAGCGAACCACTTAGACATTTCACCCCTCAGACATATCTGTGTGTTCCAAAAGTACACACAGCGAACCACTTAAGTGAACTGAGCGAACCACTTAGACATTTCACCCCTCAAACAAATCTGTGTGTTTCAAAAGTACACACAGCGAACCACTTAGACATTTCACCCCTCAAACAAATCTGTGTGTTCTAAAAGTACACACAGCGAACCACTTATGTTTACTGAGCGAACCACTTAGACATTTCACCTCTCAAACAAATCTGTGTGTTCCAAAAGTACACACAGCGAACCACTTAGGTAAACTAAGCGAACCACTTAGACATTTCACTCCTCAAATAAATTTGTGTGTTCCAAAAGTACACACAGCGAACCACTTAGACATTTCAACCCTAAAAAAAATCTGTGTGTTCCAAAAGTACACACAGCGAACCACTTAGGTGAACAGAGCGAACCACTTAGACATTTCACCCCTCAAACAAATCTGTGTGTTCCAAAAGTACACACAGCGAACCACTTATGTTTACTGAGCGAACCACTTAGACATTTCACCCCTCAAACAAATCTGTGTGTTCCAAAAGTACACACAGCGAACCACTTATTTGAACTGAGCGAACTACTTAGACATTTCACCCCTGAGACCCATGTGTGTGTTCCAAAAGTACACACAGCGAACCGCTTATTTAAACTGAGTGAACCACTTAGACATTCCACCCCTGAGACCTATGTGTGTGTTCCAAAAGTACACACAGCGAACCACTTAGGTGAACTGAGCGAACCACTTAGACATTTCACCCCTCAAACAAATCTGTGTGTTCCAAAAGTACACACAGCGAACCACTTATTTGAACTGAGCGAACCACTTAGACATTCCACCCCTGAGACATGTTTGTGTTCCAAAAGTACACACACTTTAGTGGTTTCATCATTGGGGCATTTGTGTATTCAAAAGTGATACTCAGCCAACCATAAAGTTGAACACCATATTTAAGGTTTTTGGTTTTGTTGATTGTGGTTTACCTATGTGACTAATGGGATTATTTTGTTTGATATTAGTTTGTTTTGAATAAATACTTGCGTAGAAAGGTATCCACCGGAAATCCTAGATTTGGTAAATACATGGCTTCAAAGGTATCTGCTACCAAGGTAAGTGATTGAATGAGATTTGATTTTTAAATGTGTAGTTCCTAAAAAGGTTGTGACTTGTTTGTTTTCTTTTCTTGCAATTGCAGCTTAGAGTGAGGCACAGGTTGCAAACTGATGTCATTGTCCAAATTAATCGTGAGATGTCTCCATTCCAGAGGCAGAAGCTGGAGACTACTCCTTTCAAGTGGCTGTTGTGCTTGGAAGAGCCACTTCAGATTTCGAATGTTGTTGTTAGGGAATTGGTCAGTAGGTGGTCTAGTATAGATCTTTGTTTTCGGATTAGGGAATATTTAGTCCCATTTTCCGTGTTCGATGTATGCTTATACTTGGGGTTGGGGGTAGTAGGTGAGGAAGTTAACTTTGAACACTGTGCTCCAGGTGTGGTTAACAAATTGTTTCATGACAACGATATTACTGTAAATACTATTATAGCCAAACTCAGAGACATAACAGTAAATAGGGAAGAAAATGTTGATGACTTTTGCAGACTGTACATATTACTTGCGTTTTGTACTTTTTATTTCCCTCGCTCTTCTAGGACCATTACTACAGTTCCTTTTGCCTGTTTAGATAACTTAGACAATTTATACTTTTACAATTGGGGGGCAACTGTTTATGGTTTTCTAGTTCAGAGTTTAAACCGGGCTTCTGAGCTGTACAATCACCAGAAAAACAATGTTGCCATGCAAGTGTCTGGATGCGTCGCATTACTGCAGGTGAGTAAAATTGTTTTGGCGGATGTTTGTCTGCATATAGTATAATTATTTTCTTATAATATGTTTGTTTGAAGAAAGCATTGTATGCAACAGTTGTGGGCAGTACAACACCTGGGAATGGGATCTACTTCTTCCTTCCCACGGATGATTAAATGGCCTACTATTATAATGAGGACCTCAAAAATTAAATCTGCATTCCTAAATAAACAGGTATTGTTTACAGTTTGATCATTTCATATGTTATCTGTAAATTATGTTATTATTGACGACAATCATGTAATGTTTTTGTAGGTTGTTTGGGAATGGGCACTCACCGATGAGGAAAAGCGAATTGACATAGTGTGTGAAGCCCTGAAGTATTCCGCATCCTCAAGCTCAGGTCGGAAGGGCATGGATGATGGCCATGGTTCTGTGTGGCAGGAACTTCTCCATGCCATAGAGAAACTTGCGGCTAATGATCACCGAATAGCTGCCATCGAAGAACGACTTAGATACATACAAGAGCATTTGCTAAGTGAAAAGAACGAAGGGCTTGCGGGACTATCATCGTCAACTCCACCGACGACAACTGCTGCTAACAAGCTTCACGACAGTGTAAGCCCTGGCATGGCTGACATGCCTGACAGGAATGACAGTCTTTTAATGCCCGTGACTGGCGTTGACCCTTCCAGCCTTGTATTTGATTTTGGAAAGATTTATAGGGGTGTGATATATCAAAAAGACGATACCAATCGGTGTGTTGATATTATGTATTTTGGTTTATAAATT
>Ga0209489_109761_pt1 | contig 11569 bp, 5 predicted proteins | sample SiratrowhiteBW_FD_187527 | JGI IMG/M metagenome (GOLD analysis project Ga0209489, IMG submission 187527) | Root nodule microbial communities of legume samples collected from California, USA - Siratro white BW (SPAdes) (version 2) | ecosystem: Host-associated > Plants > Roots > Nodule | place: USA...
ATATATATATATATATATATATATATATATTTGGTATTGAATTGAAAATTTTCTACATAAATTGCTTAGCAGATCTAAAATTGTCAAATGATTGAAATAGTGTTGAAAGGGGAAAATTATAGAGAACTTCACTTAACGAGATTCCTTGAGTGATACTAATTTAAACACTTCAATAATTGTATTTGATATATTTACATATTTTGAGACTTTGATAATCATGTATTGATACGTGAGTAGGAAATGAAGTAGGATATATAGCTGTCACATGGATCAGTTATGATGTTTGATAGCTTTGTTGAATCACTATCAAATAATTAATATTCTTCACATAAATGAATTGAATTGAAAATTATAACTATTATTAACAATTTTTTTTGAAACATATTCAATTAAAATTGTAGAATTAAATTCTAAATAAAATTGAGATATATTTATTAAAATTGTGAAATTAAATTCAAAATTAAATTTTAATAAAAAGGTATATGATATTCTAATCCGTACTGTTAAATTTTCACAATTCAAAAAATATATATTTTCACATTCAATCGTCGTCAAATTAACATGAGCATGATTAATTGTAGACCTAAATCTAGATACACTGAATTTTTCGAAGACTCAAAACGCAATCACAAAATTTCTGTGTAGTTAGAAAAGAATAACAATCAATTTGAACGGAAAAAAATTGAACAAAGATTTAAATCTAGATCTAGTTTCAAAATGTGATTCAGATTCTAGATTTAAAAAAAAAAAAAAGAAAAAAACCCACACCTCATAATCATGAAAAACGGAAATCGAATCCAAAAAGTGAATGAAAAACAAATGAAAAATTCATACAATCAAAATAAATAAGAATTCAAATTTTATTGTACTTGTTAGAATCTCAAATCGATTGAGGAATTTAGTCACACGTCTTCATTAAGATGTTTCAGTAAAAGGTTTTGTAGAGAGAAAAAAAAAGAGAGGAAGAAAGAAAACTTTATTCAGAATATGAAAATCCTAAAAGCATGAAAAGAGGAATATCTCTTGAGTATCTTTTGTGTCTCAATGTAGGTCTCAAAACACAGTAATAACACTAAATTAGTGGACTTAGCCAGAATAGTCAAACATACCATACTATTTACTAAGAATAATGCTCATAATTTCTTAAAATGAATGAGTGCAAGGCTACAACTTTGTGAATCAATTTTACACTTTAGACATGCAAACTGGACTTCTTTTTCCAAAAGGAAAGTTGTATATCTCTCAAATTTCCAAGGACACAAAAATTGTTCAAATTCAAATTCATCAACTCAAATTATAGGTGATATAATACAAATTGTTAAAGTGAAAAAAAATAAAAACTGGAATTAACAGTTAAAATTAAGAAGACTCACTGCAACACATCATAGTTAATTTATTCAGATATGATAGTATTAAAGATAAAACAAGAATATAAAACATTACATACAGATATATCATAAATATTCTATCAATGTTCTATTTTATATGAATAAATAAATACGAAATAATCCATAAACGGATGTAGCATAAATATTATATATATATATATATATATATATATATATATATATATATATATATATTATGGAGACATTATAAAAAGTTAAGATAATATATTTTATGAAAAATTATAGTTAGTAGAAATAATGAAATCAACAGAATAAAAAAAATATGTTATCTTCGCAATATAAAACTATTTTCTATTATGTCATCAAAAATTTTAGTGAATTTAAAAATATATAAAACAAAAAACATAAAATAGCAATTTTCAATTTTTACATCAATTTTTTATTTGTGAATTCCAGAAAAGCAATTATCTTTTCCATCTCTCTTCATAATCAAATATTAAAAATTTGACTTATCTCTGTTCACAATTTTTTCTTTTATGGGAGAACAATAAATATAATCTGTGTCTCTTAGACAACGACTTTCCATGAAGAGTGGGTTCTTTCTATTGGTTGGACGGTTAATATTTAGCTTATGCATGTGATAGTATTAATTTTTATAATAATACGATATATGAATATTAAGATAGGGACCTAAAGTTCATTGCTACATAGTTGCAGAGCATAGTGGTAACATATTCTTTTAAATATTATCTTAAAAACATTTTTTTATTAAACTTCATCTTACTAATTTTTATAATTATATGACACATGTTTAGTACCAGTATTTTAAAAATCACTCGCCAGAACCCAACGCTTAATTCCACAGAAAAACGTTTTTGATTAAATTTCTTATTATAAAAATTTCTCATACACAAATGGGAATCTAAGGGATTTTTTCATATATAATGTCTCTAATTTCTAGAAATATCTTGGATATATTAAATATATTTACGATTTAAAAATACATAATTCCAAAAAATATATAATTAGTACTCAATTATATGTTTAGTATAATCCATTAACCAAGTGTTATCAAACGTAAAAAATGGGTTAAATATGTTTCGTCTTTATATAATTAATATATTTATTTTAATTCTATTAATATTTTCGGGTTCTCAACCAAAATATTTATATTTTAATCCATATTATTAATGAGGTTTTGTTAATTTTATTAGGTTTTTCGAAAGGTATAAATGTTGGGACCTGATCTAATGTGGATCTAAGAACCCTATCTATGGTAACACATAGTGAAGGATATATGAGGTGGCATATAGAAGCACATGAAATGTGCAAAATGTCGTGATGGAAAAGAAGGCTTTGTAATTTTCATAATTGTATAAAATTTCAAAAGAGGACTATCAAAAGTGACATAGTTAAGACACATGGAGTTGAGATATTTTTTTCTAACAAATGGTCCCTCCCTTCGTCACCCTATGTAGTGGTCTATACATGGGTTCATAACTACTATTATTACATTTTGATGGGAAACTATGCAAACTGTTAGTTTATTCAGGTATTTACCATTCGTTTGACTATTGATCAGTAGTTTGTGGATGCTAAGAGACCTTCACATTCATATGATTTCTTTATTTTCTCTTACAATTAATTTGCTAACACCAACCCTTTTCAAGTGGTATTATTTATATGTATGGTTGTGTCTAAAGGCATATTTGGTGAAGTAAATTTTATTTTCAAAGGATGTGATTTTATAGATGTAGATAATACAGTTATTGGATCTTTTATGTCCTAAAATTCATATATGAGAAAGATAAATTTATACTCTTGAATTACAAAAAATCTTTGTTAAGATATATGTTTGAAAGTCAAAGGGTCAAAACATAAACAAGCATAATAAGACAAACATTATAAGTCTCTTGCATGACTAATTTTGAATGTTCATGGAAAGAAACTATCAACGTTTACTATCCTTCTGTATCTCGTGCAATATTGTTTTCAGAGGATAATATTTATGGGACACCAAAAAAAAGTTAGTATTAAGTTTAAGATAATATTCCACCCTTAGTTTTAGTAACAACAGACAAACAAGACGTGAATAATATATTTTTTTTCTAATTAATTGAATGTGAAATTTAAAAGATTGAATGTTTTGACAAACTCTAAAGTAAAGTAAAATTATTCTTCTTGCTAGAGTGAGACAGTTACAAGTTTAATCATGCCTAGCTTCGACTCAAGGAAAAGAAAAAATTAGATATCCTACTTTGAAGAATCAAAAGCCTAACAAGCATGTTCTATAAGCTTTAAAATGTCTTTTGACTGGGTAAAGAAACCAATTTGCGAGGAATTAAAATCGTATGAAATGACTGGTCTCAATGTGCTTATGAAAAGGGATAAGAACAAAATGTTTGTTTAGAAAATTTAATGTATAGAAATTAAAAGTTCTTCCAATTATTCAACTAAATTAGGTAAAATAAAAGGTAAAATATACTTTCGACTGTGATTAGTTTTTATAATAAGAATGACAAATGTTTACATTAATTGAAAATAATTTTTTTTAATAATATATAAGTGAATGTAAACTAATTTTATAAAATTGAATTAAATTTAAAATTTACTTTTTAAAATAATATCAGATTTATTCTATAATCATCTGTTATCTGATCACTCTTAAAAATTTAGTTTCATTCTACATCATCTCAATATGAAAAGATGTATTAAAATCTCACATCGAGGAAAGATTACGAACATGATTATATTAAACTTAAAGTTTACTTTTTAAAAATAATTAATAAAATTTAATGTACAGAAGAACTCTATTATAAATTTAAAATTTATAATAATGTAATAATTACGAGGCTCTAAATATATATCATCTTCTAAAAATAAAGTTATGTATTACATTTTATGTCATCTTAATGTTTCGGGCTGGTGTACGCGCATATTTTGTTAATTAAGATTAGCTCTTATGTTATTTCTTTAATTTTTAGTTAATTAATCATGATATGTTATTTGGTTTGTGATCATACTTGGTATGAAGCAGGTGATATCGAAACTCAAGAGAGTATCCTAAAAATGACTAGAGGATGAAATGGAAAAAGTTTATAATATTTTAAAATTCAAAAGTAAGTTATTTTAAGAGAGATATAACTTGGTCTAATCAACAAGTACAGCATCGTATAAGTCTTAGGTATCTGTTCATAGTTGACTCTTTTTGTAATCAATATTTTAATTTTGTCTTTGAAGGCCAAATATAAAATAGAGTGCATCTTACATGTATCTCAAAGAGATACCTACAAGAAGAATCCTTTAATATGATAATGATATAGTATGGAAAACTACTTTATTTTAAAATAAATGAATGTCATTAGGTTTTTAGCGCTGGCCTAGTTTAATAATATTTATATAAATGTTACATTATTGGTTAGGTGGTTTTAGAACTTGGATTATAAGTTAAACAATATTTTATGTTTTGGTAATTTTGCACACACGTATATCATTAAAGCCTTCTGTATATTAAACTCGTTCTTTTACATTTAGCCTTCTTTATAATTAACTACAAACTATATATAGTGTTACTAGTGATTATATCTTATTTTAGGGTTTACGGTTTTAATTAACTTATTATTTACATATAGTGCTACTGCTTTTCTCCATGAAAATTTGCAGAAGATTCCAGTAGACTTTTTTTTAGCGAAAGATCCACAATTTTTTCTATAAACTATATATAATCCATATAAAGATGCACAAGAATTTTCCACGGATTACTTTTTTTTTTTCAGAAAAATAACACTTATCTACTGGTTCACAGTGTTACTTGTCATTATAACTTATTTTGTCGATGTTTAACGTTAATATTATATATAATATAGTGACATCATTCTTCAAAAGTCAAGCTTTGTGTTGCATGTGTTGTGCGTTTTTCTGGGATTAAACTCAATGTCTTTAATAGATATTGCTATTCATATTGATGCCTTCAAATGTTCATTATATCTTGAAATTTATATTTATACATAGATCGTCAATTTCATTTTCCTTTTTGTGTTCTAGTAGACTTTCGTAGTTGAATTAAAGTCTCAATCAAATTTTAGTACAATTAAGTACAAGCATCATGATATATAATATTAATCTTTATGCTTTGTTTGGTGCACAACAATAGATTATGAAAGGAAAGAAAATCCTATTTTTTTAAAAATATTTTAGTTGAAAGAGAAAAAGGAAAAAAGAATTTTACTAGGTGGGTTCCATGAGTGAAAGGAAAAGAAATAAAGAGTGCATTTTTTAAAAGAAAACAAAATATCTTCAATTATATCACTTTTCATTCTTCATTTAAGGTATTGTGCACATATTTTTATTTCCGGTTCCTATACAATTAAAATAAAAAATAACAATTTTCATTTTCATTTTCTTCCCTTCCAATTAACTTTAAAACATGTTTTACTTTTAAATTTTGTTCTTTTCTTTCACTTTATTTACTTCACTTTCCCCCCCAAAACCTAATGTAACATCAATGATATTTATAATTAAATGACAACTTCATAGAACAATTTTCTACGTATGACATTATTTTAACTCGACACCGCTTTCAACTTTGTATATAATTTTTTTTCATAATTTATCTGGTTTAAATTAATTAGAAAACCTTGTACAATAAACTAGTGAAAGCATCACATGAACTATATAATTAATACATCATGTTGCTAATACCGAATTTTTGAAGCATTTGGTTGTAAAATTAAGATAAACTCACCATATGATATAAGATCATTTTGAGCTTTCCAATATGAGGAGATGAGTTAAATTTGGTAGAGTTTTAACAAATTTATTATCCAATCCACTAAAACTTATCAGATTAAATTGAATTGGATTTCTATATTTTTCATATTAACTACAATTCAATCTATTTTTTAACAAAGTAAGATTGGGTTAGTAAAAATAATAAATAATTATTTAAAAGAATTTATGATTAGTTTCAACCTTTCCTTAAATATTATAAATCAGTTATTAATTATAGATTCATTCAACTTTAAAATACATTGAACAATAGAGATGCCTAATTCAACTCTTAGAACATCACTATGCATGCCATAATTCATAAGATGTACTTCAATAATAAAAAAAAAATTATCTTCAAAAAATAATAATAATCCAACTTAAAATATAGGTTTGGAATAAGAAAAACTCGTATGAAGGCGTGGGCAGGTGTCCCAGATTTTACTATTTTAAAGTGTCCAGTGTCCTATATTTTATTATTCTAAAGTGACAGATAGATTTTGAAAAATAAAGTAGCGAAAACTGTTAATTAAAAGAATTAATGGTAGATTTTTTACTTCATTTCAGAATTTGGGCTAGGCAAATTCCGAAATTGCTTATGAGAAATTTTCATATCTAAAAGAGTGTTGAGAACCTACTTTGACGAAGACACTAAAAATAAAAATTTAAAGAATGGGAGAGATATTAAACAGGGGTGGTAAGCCTCAAATGTTGAAATGTATACAATTCAAATATGGAAATAATATTTTTAAAATTCAAAGATAATTTTTTAAGAAAGTCTTCATTCTCCTTTGTTTAAAAACTATATCTTAAAAAGAAAACTTTTATACTATGGTTTAGAATATTCTCTCTCCTACTTCAAGATAGATAATAACAAGAAGAAAAGGCTAATAATTTTTAAACAGTTAATGTAAATTATTCAGTAATTATAAGATATTACAACATCATGTTATATACTTTTAAAAGTGGTATTAAGTTTAGATTTAGATACTAACACTAATAGTATATTTTTGATATATGTCCGAAAATCATATCATCTATAATATAGATTTCATCTAACAACTTAAAGAATAGAATAATCTCTTACATGTCTTTTTTTTTTTTTTTTTTTTTTTTTTTTTTAATAGAGACTTATCACTTATAACTAGATTTAGAAAACATTTATTAGTTCTCAACATTTTATACATTTAACCATGTGGTCCTAAACCTTAACCCAAAAGTCATATTACTTATGTTATTAGTAGAATCCAATATCTTATTGAATATAATAAATATCACTCTATACATAATTAATTTAGTAGTATATCTTAATTATTAGTTTTTCTTGTTATATTATAAAAAACTTATCTAAATGAACCACTTTTCATAATAAAATCACATAGTGGATAACATTTATAAACATATTCAATGTGAATTTTAAATAATTTATTAAAATGCAACTCTTTAAATCATAAGACTAAATAATTAGATTACTTTATTTAAGAATGTCATTAAGCGAATTTCTGTGATAAAATGCACTGTAAATTTCACTGACCAAAAATAATTTTGTTGAGCAAAACTCAGGTAATTTCACAGTCCCTCTACTCATCAATTTAACCCTCACAATCTACCTATTATTTTCAATTTAAATCAATTTCGTTTTAACATTTCAATCAATACATATACTCAATCAATTGCATAAACAAAAATCATTATTTCGTATATTTCAATATAGCATCTCTTCAATTTACTAGCATCAGTTAAAATTCAAATAATCAAATCTTAAATTTTTAAATTCTAAGTCTAATATCCAACCAAAAATTTCAACAATCAACACTAAATTCCAAAATACAAAATTTCTTTAAAATTCACATAGTTGTTTTCCTTGCATGTGAATGTTTTGTGTTATAAGAAACTCTACTTCTTAAATTTATTAAAAAAGAGAATGAGTTAAAGATATCTAAACTATTTTCAGGAAGCTAAACTTAACAAACAACTACATTATTATAGACTTAAAAATAATATAAATTCGTCTTTTCTCATGTGATCATTCATATGTGATGACTATAAGAACACATGTTAACAAAAAGAGAGAAGAGACACAAAAACTAAAGAAAAACTAAAGAAAATATAAATTTATCATAACAAAAAGTATATTTGATTAAGATAGGTCAACTACAATGTCTCTAACCCTATGATTTAAAAAAAAATACAATTGATCGCAAGAAAACTTCTAAAAGATGCATTGAGAAATTAAAGAATTTAAGTTTTAGAGAAAGAAATGGTTTATAAACATCAAAAATGAAATTATTTTAAGTTTATATATAACCTTTTTTCACTTAAAATGTACTTATAAAATTTTTCTTAATTTTAAACCTATCTTCTAATACTCAATTAAAATCACACAAGAAATGTATTAGACTCTAAAACCGTGCTAGGATAGACTCTGATAGCATCTTAAAAAATGAATTTAAGCCTAACTCAACCCCACAAAACCGACTTAATAAAGTGAGGTTTACACTTATTTTATAAACTATTAAAATGATTCATCTTCACTCGATGTAAGATCTCTAACAAGATTACGAATATTTTAATCTTTCTTTTAAGTATTTCCTCCAAAATAACATCTCTCAGTTTAATTTGCTCTGAATCAGTAAAATCTTGTTAAAAAATTAATTTTAGAATACTGTGAATATTTTATTCAAACAAAAGTATCCACTTATATAAAAGATGTCAAAGTTTATAGAAAAGAAAAGGTTTTAAAATAGTTTAATTATATTTTTAAGGTAAAAAATAGTTTTAGTTCTTGGAAACATTTTGTAATCTTGATATGAATTGGTACTCATTTAAAAAGAATACATTAATTATAGTTTCTATATTTTATGTAAAAATGCTTATGTTTAGTCTATGATAAAAGACTGAAGCTACACCATTATTATATAAGACTAAAAATGTATTAGACTTTTATGGAGGATCAAATAACATCTAAAAACATTATAAGATAACAATTTCTTTTATCTTTCTGTATAATTAAAAATATCGATAGAAGCATGACTAGATTGTTCTTAACCTGTAATAAGATTTACCATTCTTTATTTACAAATAATTGAGCCGTTATTCAAGATTTCTACCTTTTAAAACTAAATAATTGTTGGTGGCAATTTTTTTTTCTTTTTAGATTTAGTTGTCGCCCTGAACGTGATTCTAACAGTGACAATAATAGAAAAAAAACTTATCAATAAGTCTAGAAATTTGTTGAAGAGAGTTTAAGGAGTGACCTAAACTAACATTAAGGTTGGTGACAATAATAATATCTACCTGCTCATCTTTAAAAATAATTTTATTTCACTGAAGCCAAATTGATTGTACTTGATGAAATTTTTGTATTTCATAATTGTTAGATTATTACGTTCTAACAATTTGATTAGTAAACCACTTGTCAAAAACGGTCAACGACCACAAAATATCAATGCACATTTGTTATATTAAATTTCATATACTTACGTTGGATTGGATTAGATTAAGTTGGTCATTTTCTATCAGTAATTAAAAAACCTTGACATGACCCATCAGGGCACATATTTTTACAACTCTACTAGTTACTAATGTATGATTTCGAATTTTAAAATAAAAAAATAGTTTGTAACAAATTAGAGCACAAATCCATTATAATACACATTACAATAAATTCAATGGATGTATACTTTGACATTAATGTATATTTTTTTCTTTCGCCCACTTCTTACAGGTTGATCCTAATAGTAGGTTTGAGTAATGGTAAAATGGAAGTTAAGAGATTTATTTTTAAAAGTCGATTTCATGTGACATTAAAAAACAATGTTTTCACACTTATATTTTTCGGAAACAAAAGAAAAGTGGCATGCAACAAACTTTTTAAAGAGAATTTGAAATATTGCATGATAAAATATTAATTCGAGTATGAAATCAAATTTTTAAAGAAATTAAAATTTTAAAATATTATTAGAATATTTAATTATTTAAAATTAAAAAATTTCAAATTTCACTTAATTGTTTTCAAATTCACATAAATTCTTATTTTCTTCTCAACTCAATTTTAATTGAAATTTTATATTGACTTGACTAAGATTTAGATATTATAGATTCAAGTATCATGGACTTAACATTTTTTATAAATATTTTAAACTAAATTTGATGTTTTAATCAATAACATTAAGATTATTTTATTATTGATCTATCTTATGTTAGAATTGATTCACATTAATGTTATATTTTGGTTTATATCAAATAAATTTTTTTCTAATTATGTCAAGTAAGGTTATCTTTTTTCATATAAGTCAATTTTTTTTCAACCAATATTAAACAGACTTATTTTTTTAATAATGTAAATCGAAGTTATTTATCAATTAACTTCAATTAAGATTTTTCTTAATCGACATTGTGAGAGATTGATATTGACACGATTTTTTTAATCATATTAATAAGAGTTATTTTTTATTTACATTAGTAAAATTATTTTTTGACATTTTAAACCACAATTATTTATTTTTTGGTATTAGTTTTTCTTAACCAATTTCAGAATTTTTTTTTTACGAATGTGACTTAAATGTTATTTTTTATCAATAATTTTTAAAATTATTAATGTTGATTTAAGAAAACTTTTAACCAATATTAATTGAAACTTTTTTGTCAATGTAAATTTGAATTTTTTTTTTTCATTCAACACTATCGAAAAGTCGACAAAAAATAACCTCAACCAATAACATAGTAGAAACTAGTATGATCAATCTTAAGTTAAATAATTATAATTTACATCAACTAAAAATAATCCTAATCACTGTCGATCACAAAAAAAAATTGTTGAGAAAAACATTGATGAAATTTAATTCATAAATAATATTAACAACATTGATTATAAAGTATCATCTACATTAATATTTTTAAATTATTAATATTTTTTAAATTTGGAAGTAATTAAAATACTTTATTTTAAACAAAAATAATAAAATTTGTAATACCCTAGAAAATAGCTAAGGAATAAAAACTAAACCAAAATTTAATTTTAGAGATAAATAAGATAATACCTATTTTTTTTAACAGAAGAGTTGTTTAAGTAAATAAAAGATAATTATTTACTTTTTATTTTTATAGCAACTACCAACTCTTTCTCCCTGAAAAGATATTCTGTTTTATTCTAATAAAAACTACCAACTCTCTCTCTAAGATATTTTATCTCTCTAAGAATATATTATATTTTATTCTAATAAAAATCACCAATTATCTCTAAGAAGATATTTTATCTCTGTAAAAAGATATTCTATTTTATTCTAATAAAACTATCAAATCTCTCTCTCTTTAAAAAGATATATAGTTTCGTTCTTATGAAAACCACCATCTCTCAAACAAATCTCTTTAAAGTTTCTACCTTCTCTCTAGATTTGTGATCTCATAGATTATCAGATTGACAATCAGAAGACACCCTTAGATTCCTAGCG
>Ga0209489_109762_pt1 | contig 11568 bp, 3 predicted proteins | sample SiratrowhiteBW_FD_187527 | JGI IMG/M metagenome (GOLD analysis project Ga0209489, IMG submission 187527) | Root nodule microbial communities of legume samples collected from California, USA - Siratro white BW (SPAdes) (version 2) | ecosystem: Host-associated > Plants > Roots > Nodule | place: USA...
AACTTATTTTTCTAATTAGTTTATCTTATACTCAGCATGTTAAATGAAAATTTGAACACCGAAGTAAAAAGGCACTGCACAAAAAAATAATGAGAATTTGATTTTAATCAACTAATTTTTGTTAAATGCTTTTATATGACCCTAAGCATGAATATGTAATATCATCTAGTTTAGGTAAATGGTAGTTTAGGTAAATGGTTGCATCGTTATGTGATTCCTCGGTTGTAAGAATTGTGTCATCAGAATGTGTGAACCAGTCCATTCGGTATCATTACTACGTACTAAAGAATCCACCACTACAAAAAATTGTGTGGTATTCATAGTAGTATATGCCAGATATTCATAGATGTTCTTATAATATGGTCCAGATTTTATTCTCAATTTATTTAATTATTCTGTCACATATCACTCTGACCCTGTGTTGTGCACTCTGCATATTAAATTTTCTCCACAAATGGAGAACATCATGAATAGTTTACATTTTTAGTTTTATTCTTCCAAAAGGGATCCAATTTTAGTGCGCAACATTTAGATGGAGTGAGGAGAATATCAGCACCCAGGCATCAAAATTTCACAATGCTGATTAGAAAGGAAAGAGGTTGACAAATTAAAATGCTTATAACCTAAAGTATAAAATAAACAGTGCATGGACAGTAAGATTTTTTCTTTTATTGCTGTCTAATCATAATCATAAACCTTAATATAAACACTGACTTTCTTGTTTTTTTTTTTAATAAATATTTTAAACATTACAACTGTCATAACTTTTTTACTGGTTAATAATGTAAATTTTTAATACTATCAGTGCATGAGAAGTTCCTTCATATATATTATGTGTTATTGGACACCTTTCAGGAGAATAATATGAGAAGATATGTAAATAGAGTTTACTTTGATAAATGTTTTCATGCTCACTTTTGAAAGAAAGAATAAAGTAACTATTTTATAAACTAAAATTCGTTTACACCTAAGTTAAAAATCAGTTTTTAAAGAGTTAATATGAAAAAACTTCTATGAATTAACTTATATATAAAATAATTTTAATTCACAGATAGTTTGTTTTATTTTTTTGAATCATAGTCTTAATAAATCTCACATGTCACTGGCACATTTCTACTAATACCAACAGGTATTTCGGCAGGTCAATATCGATTGGACAATATAATAGGTTTCCGCGAAAGATAGCCTCTATAATAGGTTTCATTGTGCTAAAACATGTATTTTTTAAGGAAAGATACTCATATACTCTTTCATTCATAAAGAAAGCAAAGAGGAATATGAGAGCTATACTATAGGATGTTGACATTTTAGCTAATATATGAACCACAATATTATATAGCCTCTTTATTAAACTTATGAAGAAGTTGTTGATATTAGGAATTAAGCTACTACATTAATTATTAAGGGTAATATATGGTATTGAGTTTGTTGATGACATACAAATGACTAATACACAACTATATTAGGAAATTCAGTGTCTTGAAGGGATATATTGACTAAATCTTATAGATAGAAAACTCTTTCTAATTTAAAGAAATTATAGGAGAAACTACCATATGTGAAGAGATATACAATGCTATGTCATGTAATAAATTTGATGAAACAAAAACGCAGGTAAAAAGTCTACCTTAACAGGATTTGCAATCTAGGTGGCCACAGAAACTTTAGATAAATATAGTCTTTTCCTATATTGGCTTTGAAATTTCAAATATAAATATACCTTTTAATCTTGATTTTAGTTCTAAAAAAAATCATATACGTACTGTAGATGATAATCTACGATAGCATCAATCAGAAAATATTGAATATATATATATATATATATATATATATATATATATATATATATATATATATATATATATATATCATAATTTCAACAATTAATATTTTTAATCAGTGATTGTAATTTTGTATTTTTATCTGTTAAAATTTAGTTTACTTTAAAGAAAGAAAATACTTTTTACAAATCATCAATCTTCTTCATAATTGTTAATCTTAGTCACGTATGACATAAGCGTCTCAAACTTTTAAAATAAATTATAAGTATAGATACAATTTTCTAAAATATAATACTCTAATTTTAAATATAAATAGTATGAATAAATAAACTAAAATCTTTGAGAAACTATAATTTCTTTCAAATTAAGTTTTCTCTACAAGTTAATGTTTCTTCACTTTTCTAAGTAATCATGTTCAAAATATATTTTTATATTATGAAAGACATTGATTTAAAAGAATAAAATTACACCTTAATTAACTTTTACAAATATATCTTACTCTTAGTAATCTATTATCTATTGGTACATCTAAATATCAACTCTAAATTATATAAGATAGATTATATATTAAAGAATTTAATTCGACAATTGGACCATCAGAATAAAAATCATTTAAATAAAAATATATAAAAGATTGTCTAATAATAATGTGACAAACTAACGAATAAAAATTAGATCATTTGAATAAAAAAAATATACAAAATCGTCTAGTAACAATGTGACAAACTATTTAGTATGAGCACCTATTAAACTTAACTATCTTAACAATATTTTTGTTATTTTCTTAGTTTAGGTATTATATATAAATATATTACAAGTCTAGATGATATATTATATTGTAATAGATTTTGTGTGTATAAGACCTTCTACTGTTAATAAAGTGTTTTCTTTCAGTCTTATTTTCTTGTTTCATTAGTGAAAAAAAAGATTTTCTACGTCAATTCTGAAAAACTTTCAACATCGGTTGTGAATCCAACAATTGACATCATTTGTGAGAGTGTTATACGAGTAGAAAACTCATGAGTAAAACACATTTGAAATAAAAGAAAAGTTTGCAATATATAAAAACTTACACTTAAATGGAAGATTGTGAAGAATTCAAGTGTAGAATAAAAAGTTTTACATTAAATAGATATAAGTAAGATAAGTAATATATAAAAAATAAGACTCTCAAACACATTATTTTAAGGTCTTAAATTAGAGGTGATGTCAAATCTCTTATACAATAAATTGACTCATAACTTGATATTTATAATATTCAAATTTCATAAGTTAGATACCATCTCTCTTTTTAAATCGAAAAGAAATAAAAATGGTACTTGATATAAATATTGCTTTATGATTCACATGCATGAATTGATTATTTGGCATTAAAAGTACATTTAGTATATATAGTAAGCCATTATTAAAAGAGGACAAACGGGAGCAAACAATGAATGTGAAAAATTTATGCTTCTGCATAAATGCTTAGTGACCTACTTAACATTGTACATCATTTCCATTACTCTCACCACATATATAACCATCATCAAAATCCGTTGCCCACGTTAATAGAAGACAACCCCACGTTATATGCTCTAGAAATTAATGACTAACCATCAATATTCATGAATGAGAGAATGGCTTACATTACAACTTTCAAAAATTATATCAAAAGGCAAAAAGAATGCATTCTAGATTGATATATATACTTTCTTTGTAAAATCTATTGTTAACTAAAACCTTATATATTTCCTTTAAGGATGCAACATTTTTTTGAGTAAACAACCCACTTCAATAGTAATCTGAGAAAATTCCATCCTCATATATATTAATTTTGTCATTAACTATTCAATTTCTGGTGTTATCCTAGCTTTAAAAGAAACAATTATTTTCAATAAACAAGTTGAGTCAGTTTACTAATATGACTCAACAAATATTAAATATATATGAACATTTGACCTAAGTTAACCTCTGAATCACCATACTGAAACTGAAACAGAAAGAGCCCTGAGGTTACTAATTGACACCTGGAGCCCTGTGATTGAATAACCTAGCAGTAGTAAAGAGGGGACTGGGACAAGAAAGAATCCTAAGGTTTGCCAATACATCAACTAGAGCTAAAGATCATCAATCACTTTTCACTGTTTGATTATGCCCTAGACTCTTGACACGTTTCGTCTTGAGGCATGAGAGAGAGCCCCACAAATGGTGTTTGTTTCTTTGTTTTAAGGTTTAAACGTGAACGGAATCTTGAAAGTATGAAGATACCTAACAAAATTGTCCATGTTGTAACATCATGAAATTCGTCGTGTGGCCTCGTTTTATTTCTAGCCACATGACGAAGCCCACGCAATGAAAAAGTATAGGAAGGGGAAAAAATCAAACCGACAAGGTTAACCACCAACTGGATCTCGGTCCAAAAGCAACAATCAGTTATCATTCTTGGAGATCAGCTACTTCGTATCCATTCTACATCTTCTGAATAATCTACATTCGTTAAGGTAATGTGATCAAAACAACATAGAGGCAACACACAATAGCTGGGTTGCTATATATGCATTACATATTGGGGTTTCAGTGGTTAAGAAGAAAAAAAAACATTAAACTGAACCTTGATTAAATAACGTTCGTTATCACTACCACAGATTCTTGTCCAAGCAACAGCTGCAAATGACCTAATCAAACATAGAGATCGAAAAGTGAGAAAATTTGAGGTTCTACCAAGTGCTACAAAAGGACATGATCATATAATGGGGGTTAGAAACACCAAAAAGTAAATCATTTCCACATGTATCATGCCAACTGGGATGCCCTCCACCACATGACTGCTTCCTATTAATCACAAAACTCACTACTTGAACCTAGTGAACCAATTCAAGGTTTAGTGATCATGACTCTATGTGGTTCATTTAGGACTTGACCCTAAGTAACCAAAGCGATTGGCTAACACATTGACATCTTCTTCGTCATCTTGGCCTTGTGAAGTTGGAATATCTAATTCACCCTCAAAACCCTCACTGAACAGTTCTTCCCAGAAACCTTCATCGAGCTCTTTCTCCAACCTCTCTTGTGATCCTAGTGCCTCAGGCTCTTCTTCTTGTTCCCTCTTTCCCCTACCATAGCCTTGCATCTCCAAAGCCAGCACTTCCAACTCCGAGACTCCAAATCCATATTCCCCAAACACTTGGAACTCCACTTTAACGTTGCTTCTTCCTTCCCTTCCAATGCTTGATTCTCCAACCCCACTTGGTCCTTGCTCAATTGGTCTTCTCCTCTTCTTGGACATGGCCTCTTCAAGCTCCTTCCTCTTCTCTTTCTGCTGGAGTAGCTGCTGGATGAAGGTGGGGTTCTTCAAAGCTCTAGCCAAGAAAGCCATCATCTGCTGCTGCTTAATTTCTGTCCCTCGTAGCCTCTCCTCCATTTCCTCAAGGTACGACCTTGTATTCTGCTGCTGCTGTCTCAGCTTCACAAGCTCCATCATTAACACGTGCTTGTCACGCTTTAAACGATCAATCTCCTCATCAGGTCCAAAACGACCAACTTCAACACAGTGGCCTTGTCCTTGTTGAGAAGTAGAAGGCTGAGAAGGTTGCTTTCTTCTCCTTATGTTTGCCAAAAGGTGCCTGTGCCCTCTCAGGAATCCTTCGTTTGCAAACTCCCACTTATCGGGATCAATTTTTCTAAAACCCTATGAAATTTAACCCCATCTTCAGTACCCAAAATCAACATTCGCTCAATAAATTCAAACCATAACTGCTATAATTATTATGATGTAAAATGATCAAATTGATAGAGCTTGATGCCAAACTGTACCACTACGGCATGCCACAGCAGGAATGAATGAGAGAGGAGAATAGAGAGATCTAGAAATCTAGAAAAAAGCCCACTGGACAACATGTGACTTTGAATATTTAAATACTACAGTACGTCAGTTTTAATAATAAAAAAATATGAAAACTTACCGCTGTTACGGGGAAGAAACAAAATTTAAAATGATAGAACAGTGAAATTATATTTCACTACAAAAAGCTACCAGAAAAAAAAAAAAAAAAAAAAAAGAGATAGAGCTATCTTTCATTCAAAGAAAAAGATTGCTTCTTAATTGGATTATTACTTATCTATTCAATATACAGTTTCATAGATATTTCTTGAACAGTTTTCCAGAGAATTGAAAACTTTACTCAATTAATTCGCATTCAAGAAGTTTTCATTAAATATAGAAATACAATTCTGAAAAGAAAACACCATGAAACTGCGCTTAAAGTTTTGTGAAACGCTAATCCCATCAAAATGGAAATAACGGTAATCTCAGAAAACTGGAAGAATCGTTAATCCCACAAAAGTGGAAGGAAACGGGTGAAGAAGACGGTGGAAAACAGAAGACTTACGTAAGTGTTCAGTTGCCGTACAAAGCTGGAAAAATTGCTGTGCTTGAAGTATCGAGGGAGAAGGTCTCTGGAGAAAGCGTGAGGATCCCAAACCACAAAACTGGCACCGCCCCTGCTCCATGAAACTATGTGGCTAGTGGTGGGGTCCTCCACTGCATCATAAGTCTTGGTCAGAAATGGGGGCGGCCCTACTTCGTGAAGCCCCTCCATTGGCCTGGGAAGAGGAACCATTGTTGACTCATCACCTGCTGTTAGAGTAGTCGGCGATGATGAGGACGATGGTGGTGGCGATTCCAAGTACTCTTCTTTCACAGGGTACAGATAGTTCATTTTGAAAAAAATAAACAAATTCGTTTTGTTAAGGTTCCGATATGTTAATTGAATTCGCCCTTGGCTTCAAGTTAGTGTTTGTGAGCTTTGTGAAGAAAGGAAGGATGAATTTGACATGAAGCAGAGAAGAAAAGTAGAAAAATACATGGAAACAGAGGAGAATGAAAGAAGGGAATAAAGAAGAAGAGGGAAAGTGGATAATTGCAGCTTAAACGGAATGGAAGTGAAATTGAGGGAAAGGGGTTTGAAAAGTGGAGAAAAAGTGAAGGTTTGGAGTTTGGTTTGTGAAAGAGGAATGCAGAGCACTCTGTTTCCTTGTTTGGAAAGTCGTTTGAGCAGTTAAAAACAGGATATAGTGTTTGTTTGTCATAACACATGGATACCTATGTAGGAAGAAAGGTGCTGAAGTGTTATGCGGGTTTATGTAGGGAGAGAGAGACATTAATAGTGGATAAAATATATTATTTATAAATAAAATAAAAGGAAAGTTAATTAGAAGATTCTAGACTTGTTGGAAGCAATATGTTTGTTTTATTAACCATTTTCCGGAAATAGCAAGTGGATGGAAGTGAGAGAGAGAGAGAAAGTGGGTGGGAAAGTTCTGGAAGTTACAGAGGGAAGCAGAAGGGCGTGGTGGTGGGGATGTGTGGTTTTTTAATGCTGCGGGATTCACATGTTGGTCTTGGAAGAGTGGTTTTGATTGGAATATTGATATTTTTATAATATATGATCCCAAATGCTGGCAAATTCCATCCTAACATGTGTGAGAAGCCACTTGGTTGGTTCATTAAAACTATGAGCTTCAAAACCACAAACAAAATTTATGGAAAGGATTTTGGGAAGCAGATGGATGAAGAAACACCCTAATTGTTTGTTGTCAGAACTAAAATTTAGTGTTAAAAATTTTTATTGGTCCAGGGAGGTAAGCTTAACTCTGCCACTAAATCCGACAAAAAACCTTTGCTTAGTATTTCCGTACACAAAAATCTAATGTCACCTCACTGCTTACTTTTTGTGTGGCAAAATTATTTTCTCAACAATAAATTTTTGTTTACTCGTTTTCTTAATCAATTTTCAAATGTGTTAGATGTGCAAAATAGAGAATAAACAATTGCGTATGATGTTGCACTCATGTCGATTTTTAGATTTCAATAGCGAAGATGTTTGGTTTTAGAATAAATCATTATAGGGATTTTGATGCAGAAAAACCACTATAAGAATAAAAAATTGAGTTTTCCACATATACTGTCATCCAAGTTATCCATTCAAAAATAGATAATTTTAAATACTATAACATTTGTCACAGTTGATGGCATATTTAATGTTTAATTCTCTATTCAATTCCCTTGCTATTTGGTTGACCAGAGAATAAAATAGGTAAAGCATAACGCAGATAAAAATATAAAAAAGTGAATCTAAATATGTGAGGACGGAATAAAAAAAGTTGTTCGGCTAATAAAAATAACTAATGAGTCGTACTTTTTTTTTATTTTTCCAAACTTACTTTTTTTTTATATTTTTTTACCTATATTTTTCTTCTACCAAAAAAATGCTTAAATAATTTCATATATTTTTCTCAATATTAAATTTTATGCTCAATGTTAAGAATATAATAATATTACTTTAAAAATATAAAATTCATTTATTTATTTTTTAATAAAAGCCCTTGACTTTTGTTTTTGTCATTAAGTTATCTTTGACAACTTGTATGAGTTTTTTTTATCTCTCTTAGTGTAATAAGTAACATTATATATTCTTTTGTATTTATTCATGCAATTTGAAAGTACAATTTAATATTATGATTATAAAAAAAAACTATAGAACATGTAGATTAATTAACATACAATTGATATAATTTAATTGATGATTTGAAGTTTAAATTATTGAAATATATAATTGTACTTATATAATTTCGAGTTTATCAAGAGAGAAACAATATCTAGCTGTATGGGATAGTGAAATTAAATCTAGTAAATAAATTCAATATTCAATTGAATGAAGTTCAAAGGGTGAAATTAACAAACACAATGGTTTTTTTGTTACTCAACCCTAACTTTAAAAGCTTATAAATTCACAACTTAGTAATGAGATAGAATTATCTTTCAGAAATATATTTGTAATATGCATTAAAAAATACCTATGAAATTGTATTTTGAATACAATTATTCTTATTAACGTTTTTTACATTCTCTCTAATGTTACTGATTTTCTTTTTCTCTACAACTTTATTGTAGTTAATAATCTTTCTATTATTATAAACGTGATTAAGGTTTAATTTTCATCAAAATCATATGATGTTTTTGCTTTTTTTATTTTCATATTTTCTTTATGAAATGCACTATTTTATCTTTGAATTTTTTTTTCTACCACGCTATTGGGAGAGTTGGTGACTAGATATGATTTAGAGTTTAGAGGTTGTTATTTGTCATGGTGGTGTGTAGTTTATGATGAGAGTGTTATCAGTTTTGGATAAAAAAAGGACAACCGTTTGTTTGATCATTATACTTAAAAGTTCATCCCTTTTGATTAACACAAATACATTAGTAAGAATTTTATTAATTACAAGCATAAGACCAATACTTCACAAAAGCTAATCTAATTATTATTCATAAACATAGTTAATGATAATTTTTTCCTCTTGGTTATTTTTAAGTATCGCATTTGTATAATTATTTTATTTTCATGTCCCAATTTCAAGATAATATTTATCATTTTCATTTTTTATCATTTATACTTTTACTATTTACATAATCTTTAGTTATTTTACACATACAACACTATTTTTTGAATTATAACGCTTAAGAGGCGTTAAATAATTAAGTAGGTCTTGGACATTCATATTTTCACTACATATTGTCTCATTTTCGAAACTGTTTTCTCATTTTATATTACTCTTATTTTTGAAAAAAAGAACAGACTAAAGTTCACATGGAAAGTGTTTTATAATTTTTAACTTGCTTTTTATATGCTTTCTGATGCATTTGTGTACGATTTGAAAAATTTTCTTCTTATAATAGGATCGAAGTATCCCTAAAATGTTCCTATTTATATCATTCTTTGTTGGTAAAAAATTTTATTAAATTATACCAAAAAATTATACAACATCTAAAAAAGAAAAGCACCATTTTATTTATAAACCTATTTTTATTTCAAGGGTGTTAAATTTGAAATAAAGGACCCATGTCAAAAATTAAACTCATAGTATACTTAAAATTACTCCTTTCATATTCTTTTTAAGTGTTATTGAAAATTCTTTTTGGAGAAATAAATAATATAATACTTTTTCTACTTTAATAAAATATTATAAGAATAATTAATGTTATCTTAAACTTTAAAAATAAAAATTTGAATTTAATTTTTTCTTAAAAAAATCAACAATTAAAAAGAAACAGAAGAGTATTCAATAAAGTTTCCCAGAGAGGACTGATATTTAAATTTCACTTGAATTATCTATTATTTTTTAGTGAAAAGTATTCAACATGTTGATGATTATATTTATTGTAAAACTTAGTTAGTTATTTTTAAGGAGATTTCTATTTTATTTAAAAAATTCAAGTTTAGTTTCTGTTTTTGCAAGAGATGGTTAGTTCTAATAACAATAAAGTCTTCGGTTGTTCTTGATGTTCCTACACTCCTATTGCTTATTCGCTTCTCAAGTCTAGTAGGTGATTTAAATTAGAGTTTAGAAGTATAGATTGAACTCATATTTATAGATGTTGTAATGGGCCATAAGCACTTAGGCCCAATGGGTCCAGTTTGGTATAAGGTCTAGCTTATTATGATCCATTCCAACTTGAACTTATTATACTGTACCTTCCCCTGTGTCTCGCACATGAGACTGTCATGTGTCACACGTAATTGGTGTGTACCGCTCCTACCTCGTGACAGTCCTATTTGTGACCGAATCTCGGTCAACCCTCTCAAAATATCCTAAAAAGTGCATATGTAAATATAATTGGTTAAAAAGTGTATATGTAAATGTAAATATAATTGGTTAGTGAGTATTTTCAACTGTATAATAGAGTTTCACTCTAATATAAATGATATATAAATAACTAGTCTATTATTATATGTTTATTCCTTTTTTTTTTCTTTTTATCTTATTTCTTGATTTTAATTAAGTAATTGTGTGGATTCTATTTTATTCATTCCTCTCTATATGTATAACACAATAAATATATGTATAAATTATTAAAAAAAAAGTATAATAGAAAATAAAATAGTAAACGTGTTCTTGAAATTCCTTAATAATATATAAAAAGGACCAATTTTTTTCTATGATTGAAACAAATAAAAAATAACAAAACGAGTAACAATTAAACATTGATTAAGTAAACTTGTAAATAACAAAATTTACCCTAATTTTTTAGTATATCTGAAATTTAATATCCCACATTCTTCCCACTCTATGATGCCAAACTAGTCTTGGATTCAAACTCCACAAAAACATACCAGTATCAAGTGTCAACATAATATGGGAAAGGTTTTGCAAGGTAAAACTAGATCGTTGCACTTCAATATATAACTAAGAACATGCATAAGCACAAAGAGTATCAAACGTTGACAAACAAAAAGAAATGAATTTCAGCCAAAAAATCCTTAGAGGGTCTATTTTTTAATTCATGTAAACAAAGCACTTTTTTGTTCCTAATTCTTGTTTTTATGTTATAACAAATTTTGCATTACTATATTATCGCTATAAGAATCAAAACAAGTGGTGTGACAGAAAGATAAAAAGTTAGAAACAAATAGGTATATAAAATTGTAAAATCAAAATATTCGCAGACAGAGTTGAAAAGCAGAGAGCAGATTAAGAAGAAGAAAGGTAAAGATAATATTTAATTACTTAGTTAATGAATTTATGAAGAAGCAAAGTAGTGTGCGACACGCCACCAAAACCACACACACTTACTGCATGTCAATTCCCTCGATCTGAGTGGCCGAGTGAGTGAGTGAATCAGCCATGCAGATCAAGCCCATGCTTGCACACCACAAATCCAGAAGCTTCTTCACCACTCAATTTTCCAACCTGTATTTATATATATATATATATATATATATATGTTGTACATCACTATAATAATATA
>Ga0209489_109765_pt1 | contig 11563 bp, 3 predicted proteins | sample SiratrowhiteBW_FD_187527 | JGI IMG/M metagenome (GOLD analysis project Ga0209489, IMG submission 187527) | Root nodule microbial communities of legume samples collected from California, USA - Siratro white BW (SPAdes) (version 2) | ecosystem: Host-associated > Plants > Roots > Nodule | place: USA...
CCCCCCCCCACACACACACATATATAGACATGTATATATATGGGTGTATGTATACATACACACATATAAACACTCTCTGTAATTATATAATGGCTGGATAAGCTTTTATAAATAGATTATAAATATATGAAATTAGAATTTTCTAAGTTTTATAATTGATACAATAATAAGAAGCTTCCTCTTATATTCTAAACATTTCTAAATCTACCTATAACTGTGAATTGTTTTCCCTGGGTGAACTATAAATGAAGTTTTGGGTTACGTAATAAAAAAGGTGACAAAACTTGAGTGAAGAGAAAATAAATGGCCTATCTGCATATTTGAACATATCACAATGGCATTCAAGGTGATTTTTTTCCATGTAACCAATTCACTTGTGGGGAAAAAGGCTTTGGAAGTCCTTTTTGTTGTAAGAGAACATAAAAAAAATGTTTAGTTGTATCCAATGTAAAAAAAAAAATACTGAATAAATAAAACAAAATTGAGAACTTATTTGCCTCTTTTAATAAAATGATAGATAAATAAACTTTTAAGAAAAAACTAATGTATTGTTTTGGATTTATTCAAGTTGTGATCTCGTTTATGACTAATTTTTTTTTTAGCTTTAGAGCCATTATTTGATATTACTTTTATATTGAGTGCTCGTATTATATTGCTTAAAAGGTAACATAACATACTATTATAAATTTTGATGATATTGTAAATTTTTAAAAACTTTTCATTAAATTTGAATAAGGAATTTTCTATTATGCCTGTAGGCACAAGATAAGAAGTTAAAATAGAAAGGTTTTGTTTGGAAAAGAAAGTATTTATAATATCAAAAACACAAAATATACCATACTTTTTTTTTTCAAGGGATTTAAAGTATTTACAGATGTGTCTTTAGTACTCTTATTATGTGCCAGTAGACAGCCCCTTTGATTAATAATATATTTATTTAAATTAAGCAATCAGAACCAAGAACTTTTTTGTCAAATTGAACATCCATATATTTAAACATTATAATTATAATTATAATACGGCGGTACTCCTAGCCCTTCCTTGCAGTTCAAAGTCCCAAACATTTGCCCCCAAAATTGGGGATCAATCAAGAAGGGAATAGGATGACCCTTCCTGTTTAAACATTGAACAATAAACAATACAGTAACATGTTTTATCCATTCCGGAGGCTTAGGCATCCCTTCTGACACATCTGACCAGTTCAATTCTAGAATGTATTTAGTGAGAACAGTGTCTACCTGATAATCAACTGTAAGCTTCCCATGAACTGCAAGAGCACATCGAGTGACAATCTCCTCTGCCAAACTCATCATGCTTTGGTAATCCGAGTATGCTTCGTACATCTAAAGTTTAACTAATATCAATCATTAATGGAATGCAATTCAAGATATAGTGAAAAAGGTCATGTGCTATCAAGCAATCACTGTTAAAACAATTTGAAAGCCAAGATATGGGGAAATGCTATGTATGTTCACATCAAGTACTAAAACTAACCAAAAATTACTATGGAAACCTCACCGAAAATAGAGAACAAAAACTAAAAAGGAAAACCAAGACTGTCACCAAGCTAGTGCAGTAATCCTCTAAACCACCATCAAATTTTCCATATCCACTTCTCTTCCCCCACCCCCCATTTTCTCTTATGTAACATCTCCCTTCTCCCCCTTGAGTACCAAATCTTCTCACATGCCACCTGTCCCAATTCTGTCATGACATTCTCTCTCTATGCTAACTGAATTTTCCACCTCCTACCCTCTTCAGTTATTCTTCTTTTTCTTTTCATATCAACAGCTAGTTGTTATTGGAACCAGGTTTGCTTCTACCATAGAAATGCACTTTGGGCCAATGTAACGGAAGCTTAAAAATTCACCTCCTGAATCTAAACTTTTTACTCACCTCTATAGTTGTAAATTCAGGATTATGACGAGTTGAAATTCCTTCATTTCTAAATATTCGACCAATCTCGTATACTTTTTCAAAACCACCCACCTACCATAAAGAAAAAGATTAAAATGGTTAATGACTTCAGTAGAAAAATAACATCCATATTAATGTAGCCCGTTTCAAGTTTAGAGCTTGAAGAATATATGCCATATTCAAGATAAAGAAATTTCAAAAAGTTTGCAGCTAAAACGAATGAAATTATCCTTAAACAGAAAAGACAACATTTTCTAATTGTTAGTATTGTCAAGAGTAAAATTTCAGGATTCCCATAGCATTTTCAAAATTTGATAAAAGAAACAAGATTTTGACCAGTAATGTTATTCATTTGCACCATATTCAGGATGACTACTTAATGTATCTTCCTTTGTTAAACAAAGAATTACACCTCTACTATGGGAAGTAAAAAGAGGATAACCCCTCTGTACTTCCTTCCTGTGCAAAAAATAATGTTTTTGTGAGCTCTTTTCTGAGCAGGATTTCACAGATAACAAATATGTCAAATCTCACCAGCATTCTCTTAAGATGTAATTCAGTTGCAATTCTCAGATACAAGTCTCTTCCAAGAGAATTATGGTATGTAATAAAAGGCCTGGCTTCTGCTCCCCCAGCTGCTCCCTAGTCAATGAAATTAATCACTTTCAGGGAAAAAAAAAATCCATTTACAAATGTAAGACTCCTAACGTATCATATTAATAAAATTACAGCAAAAGGTATTTCAGAGAGTAATTACATCATTTATCACTTAGCAGTTGCTATTGAGAGTTGAGACCGAATGAGCATATGGTACAATCCATAGACAAGGTCCAAAATTTTAAAGGTATCTTAGTTACTATTTAGAAAAACTTCATATAATTTCATTACTGCATTTAAGGCACAGAAATACTAAAAATAATAACGATAAAAAAAGGACTAGTTGAATTGGAACAGAAGCAAACATGAAAGCATAAGACATAAATACAATTAAAAACATGATGACAAAATAAATTTCAAAAAACAAATGGCAATTAGATAAATAATTAGCAATAGCACCACTTTAGTTAGCGTCAAAGTTTTGGTACTTGGTCTTGATTGATAATGAAGGATTCAAACAAATTCAGGAGACGAAACAAAAATGAAACAGATGTGACTAGGATTGCACTTATAACCCAAATAGTTAGATGCGTGAAAACAAAGCCAACAATGACATAAACAGTACAAGTCCCACAAGTTCCACGATGACATTTAATTGAGATCTTATAACCCCTATATCAATCTGACTTTCATGAGATCCTGTACAATAAATAAATATGAAAATAATAACCAAACAAAAAAAAATCATGTCGATCAAGCTAGCCTGTTAGATCAAAACTTCTCAAAGATCCGTGCTCTTTGCATAAATATAAACAGCATTTATCAAACTAGTAGAGTCCTCAACATTTGAAGATACACTTTCATGTAAATAAATATGTGTTGCCAGTGTAGGTACATTAAAATCAACAAACCTGCAAAACTGGAGTTTCAACTTCAACAAAACCTAAAGAATCCATAGTCCTGCGTATCTCTGATACAACCTATTTGAATGAAATTGATTAGAAGATCGATTTGAATCGAGTTCCTTGCCAGACAATACATAAGAGAACTTCGTTAATCAGTCTAAATGGACAAAAGGTGAGCCTATGATCCCTGAAACCAAAATTCTAAATCTTCTTTCAAATCAAATCCAATCAAATGTATAATTAAGGCAAAAATAAAAAAGTATCATTAAACTTACAGCCACAAGATTTCAAGAAAATAAAAATGTAAACATATGTGATAATGTATTACAACCCAAACTAGACATACTGAACACCATTATTTTACCAATAATAAAGAAGATTAAGTACCGCAATGCCAGAAGGCTCCTTGCTAAGTGATGTTATGGAGAGGGTCATTACGCATATGCAAAAAGTTCTTTTCTGGATTCAAATCCATTACGCATGACCAAACTGGTCACCGAGGTTGAACTTTACCATAATAGTTTTATCAAAACTCTATACACCAAACAACATGATGGCTATAAGTTTTTTACTTTTTTAGTCTAGTTTATTTTTAGGGAGAAAAACATTAGAAGTATAAGACATTCTCTGGCTGAACTGAAAACACACTCCCCTAGGAACTCAAAGTGCAATTATAATCTAATTGACTTTATTATTCACTTATTCCACTGAGTCCAATACCTAGACTCCTTTCACTTTTGCTTAAGAATTGTAGTTTTGACCCTTGATATCCTCCCATGAATTTATAGAATAAATTGTTCTGCTTGATCTGTTCCTTATTCCACGTATCCATAGAAAAGAACAATACTAGATAGGAAATAGGCACAGCACAAGACTATCTCAATTAACTCAATAAGAAACATGGAAACAAGAAATAGTAATAACTCGATTAAGAGACATAGGAACAGGACAGAAAATAAACTTAATGAATCTACAACATTACAATTATTCAAAAATAGTTGAATACCGTTCGGTTTAAACTGTTAAGAGATAAAAAAAAGTTTGGAAGATGAACCACCTTTGCTCTTTTACGGAATACATCTGCTACCTCTGGATTTGCGATCATATCTACATACCTAACCACAAGACAACAGACAGTGAAGAAACATTTTAAATGATAGCTAATCAATTTATAGTCCAAAAGTGTGAGGGACAATTAGAGAAGTCATGTAGCGTAGAAGTGATAAGAAATGATTGCACAAAAACACCAAAAAGAAAGAACAAGATAAACTATAAGTCATACGTCATAAAATAAGAAATAAATAAAAAAAATATAATCCATTAAAAAAATTGAAAGATGAAGCTATTTATTTGAAGAGAAGAAAGAACACAAGTAGATGTAGATATTCTATTACAAAAAATAGAATGAACTACATATAAGCAAAAAAAGAAAAAACCTAGTATGGAAGAATTGTAATCATAGTCACTAATAAAATAACAAATGCATTAGTATACAACAGATTTCAATAGGTAAGGAACAAACACAAATATCAAAGTATGAGCTTACCTCTGTCGATAACGTTTATCTATATCAGTTAGTCCATGATATTTGTCAGGCAGTGGAAGCAGAGATTTTGTAAGGATTGCAAAAGATAGGACACACACAGAAAGTTCTCCTGAAGTAAGACCAGAAAAAAAACATGAGAAGATGGTCAAATGTTTCATAACAATCAGGCTATGAGCTGGCATTTGACAAAGAGCATATTTGGTCCAGTAGAGAAAGGATATCAGTCTCAGGTGTTAACTATTTCTCAGTCTGCAATTATCATTAATTACTAGTTCCTAGTAACATGAAAGACTAATTACAGGTATGACATGTACTAGAAATCTCCAGTAGATAGACACTCCAGTTGAACATGATAAGACAACTATCAGCAAATATTATTTGGTTTAATCCACCTATGGGTAGCTTGAGACTTCCAATTTGGGTAAACATGTTTACATTTGTAACCTCTTTTACCTATAAAGAGAAAAAACTTCTACAAAAATAACCATGTCCCCTGAACTCTCATATTTGCTAACATACTAGAATTTGTGTATGTATCACATCAGTAGCAAACTTTCGGTATCTCAATTTTTATATTACCTTAGCAAGGGCATATGCATGTGAATTCACAAGCATACAACAGTCACAGAATTACTGCAAGCTCTTACCTTTATTCACACTGAGATAACAGATAAGACGGATGGAAATCTGGGATAAATTATAAATTTTGGGCACAAGATATAGCAAGCCATATCAATTTACTGTAAACATATTTTCAGCCTAAAAAATCATTTAAGAAGATGATTAGATAAATACCTTTTTCTGTGCGTTTTATTGTTCCTCTTACACCTAATATATCACCAATATCAACATGTGCCTTTAACTGTTCAAACTGATCACCTATGAGTTTCTCCTTATCACAATAGAGCTGAAATCATAGATTTTAAAAACTTCAGTTAGCAGCTCTCCTTACCATTCACTTTACAGAAGGACAGTAATTTCTATTCTCTACATGAATAAAATATGCATCTGACAATTAAAACTAGAATAAGAACAAAGAAAAATGATAACATACTATAACCTTACAAAAGCCCAACATGTCTTAGTTTAAAGTTACCGTTAGAGATTACGTCAATATCCTATTTAGGTTTGTCTCTTCTCAAGATTTAGACAACATGCTGACAAAATGAGAGAACGAGAGACATGTGATGAATTCTTGTGTTTAATTTACACTATGGGAGTTCTTATTTATAATAAGCTTCATAACTACAACGAAGAATGGTTTCCTGATTTACATAAATACAGACAGCTCACAATAGCTAATCAATGTCCCCACTTACAATATTTACATACTTTCTACCTTGAATGTACAAAAAGAGTAAAAGAAAACCTGAATTGACCCAGAATCATCTCTTAGTGTGAGAAAGGCAAGCTTTCCGAATGCCCTCCTGGCCACAATTCTTCCCGCAATAGATACGTGGTCACTCTCACTATTTTTTTCCTCACCATTTGCCAAATCTGTGTAGATATCTTGCAGCTGACTAGCACCGTGAGTTTTATCCCATTCATAAGCATACGGATCAAGCCCCTTGCTTCTCAATTCTTCAACCTACAAACAACCACAAAGAAGGATTGTCAAAGATGATAAGCCTTTCTCCGAAAGAGAAGACAGTTTAAAAATAAAGACCCTTAGCTTGTTGTTAGTCCTCTTACAAACACTACATCTCAACCAAAATCTTTACATTGTCCCAACCATGCATTCAATTTGCATCCTATCCTCCAGCAAAAAAAAACATGTTTTTAAGTAAAATTTTTCCTTTACACACATGATATTCTTATTTTCCCCTAAAATCAAATTCTCATTTTGTTAGAACTGTAAAAACTGCTGGAGAACAGATAAATATAAAGAGAAGCTATGATAACAAAATTAACTACAAGGCAATTAACATCATTATTCCTACAATGAAATTCAACGAAAAACCATACAACGCAGAATTCTCCAATTCCAAACACAACTTCAATTCAACTTTTAACTCACTCATTCATACACGAAACACGGCAATTAGAAGAAAACGACACCGTTGCAAGTAAGCGAGAGCCACGTACCTTCTTCAAGCGAATGGCTCGAATGGCGTCCCTATCGGACGTCGAAGTGGTGGACGGCGAAGCCGAGCTCCGGCGATTGCGACCGGCAGCCCTGGTATCGGCGGTGGTGGAAGTTGAGCAGGCGCGGAAAACGAGCGTTCGAGGTGTTCGACGAAATGCGTGAGAGTGAAAGAAGTGCTTCAGTGGGTTCCAAGTTAGCGTGCACAGTTTTAGCGCTTCCATTCTCTCTTTCACTACTGTGTCGTACCAAATTCTGTTTATTTATCTTTCTGGTTTGAGATGAAGGTTTGAACGGCTACAATATCTAAATTATTATATTTAAAAAAATGGATTTCTTCAATATCGAACTTAAGATTGAATTTACATAAATAAAAAAATTATTGAAAATGTGTTATACTAAAAAAAAAATAGTATATATCTACACAAAAAATTGGTCATTCAATCACTGATCATTTTATAGCTTAATAATCAGAAAACATTTAAAAATAAATTTTAAAGTAAATATTAGAAATGATTATCTTTATTGAGGGTATGTACAACTTTTTAATGGGAGATTTTTTTATTTATTTAAATTAATTAACGTTAAGATTTTTTTATAGCATGGTATTTATATAAAGGGAAGTTGTGGTACCATAAACATTGAAGTACGAAGGAAATATAGCTTTTGTTAATTATTGTTTATATGATACATACTGTGAAACATGTATTTATATTTTAAAATTTACTTATACTTAATGATAAGTTGTAGGTGTAATATTATCCATTGAATTGTGACTTTTATTTATTTTCTAAAAATGGTTACACGTAATTCAAAGAAAAAATATAACGAATTTTTAGTTTGAATTGATATTTTTAAGGCATTTTACTATCTCTGCTGGATCAAATTATAATTAGTAATGTTAAATTGGTTTAAATAATATTTGATAAAGAAATTATCAGTAAAAGAGATTTGTCAATGTTATTATTGGATTATTGGAAGTATTATTATTCTCTATTAACACATTTCATTTGCATCACATTTTAACATTTATATTTCGTCCTTTAGTGATAGATTAAAAGAACATTTTGATTATTACAAAAACATGATAATGTTTTTTTACCTGAAAATCATAAAATTTATTTCCTAGTTTTTGTTGTAGTCATATTCATTGTTTTATTGTTTATAGAGTAACAATAAGTTGTTAAGTTGTGAAGTTGTATCTAACTTAGAATATTACTTCAAATATGAACATATAAATTGTTAAGGGAGTTATGATCATTGTTGTTTTACAAGTAATGTTAAACGTTTAACAATAGTAGATTGTTTAACAATAAAATGATGATAGTATAAATGTGATAAGTTAATTTTAAAATATTTTTCAACTAATCTAATAGTAAATTTACTCAATTAATGTTTAAAACTTATCTAAATGTAAGGAATGTTAGAATAATAAAATAAAGTATATGATGGTTTTGCAGAAAAATGAAATAACGATATAAAGAAATAATGAAAGCAAGTTGACTCTCAATATTTGCTTCAAACCATAATCATGTTTAAAAGGTTTAAAAGTGTGAAAAAAAGGACTCTAAAATATGCTTACTAGTGATGATTGGTTGTTTTACAAAGAAGATAATGTAAATAGAGCACATATCCTAAAAAAAAAGAAAAACTTTATTGAATAATAATTGATGGATGAAGATTCATTAGATTTTTTATTGCCCCTCTTTATGATGTTCTAAAAAAAAATATACAAATATGTCTTCACTTAGTATATGCAATGTGAAATTCAATGATTGAAAATGTGAGAAAAGTCATATTTCCAACAACATGAAAGAGAGACAAAAGTTGAACATTCACATTTTGAGGTAATAAAGTTAATATGGTTAGACTAAGAGTAACATATATTTTCATTGTCTTGCTCATTCTTTAAATTCAAGGTAATAACCATATAGTTAAATTATTTTATTGTGTATATCTTATTTATATTATCATAAATTTATAATATTATGTTAATTTATGTTTATATATTTTTAATGTTGTAAATGTTATAGTCATAAATGATTACTTGAAGATTCACAAAGACTTACTCTATGTCAAGATGTCAAACTTAAAAATAAAGTTGTAAGAGGTATTTTGATGATGTGGAATAGAATTTGCAAACTTTTCATATAGAAGTGGAGATTTTGCTGATATTGACTATAAAAGGTGATAGATGAAAAAACATGATAGATTGTTCATGGAGTTCATATACCAACATTTTATATGACAACTCTTAAGCTACTTGGACAACTATACTTTATTTCTTGTTATGAAAGAAATTGAAATAATTACTTTTTCATACATTCTTTTAAGAAAAAAAATAAAATATCTAAAATGATAGGAAATATAGTATTTGTCAATAATAATCTTCGTATATTCTCTCAAGGAACCAAACTCTTAAAAAATACAAAAAAGATATAACTAAATTATAAAACATTGTAAAGATGATTTTTCATTAGATAACAATTAAATTATTGAGATTTTAGATTTCTTTGTCAATGAAGATAAAATATAAAAGTTATATCTTTTGATAGGCTTTGTTTTTCATAAAAACTTTTTTTTTTCAAATTATAAATTACTACATTTTAATAAATTTATAATTATATATATATATATATATATATATATATATATATATATATATATATATATATATATATATTTCAATTTAGCTATATCTACATGTATCTGTGTATATATGTTTGCAATCAATAGTTAGTTGTAAAAGGTTAAAAAATTTATTAACTAATGCATTATGATAAAATAATTTAAATGTCTATAAATTAAACGTAAAATTAATTTATTCGCAAACTTTGATTTAACTTGCACGTTAATATAACTTTTTTAATTATATTTACTAAAATGTAAATTGAAATATGAAAATTTATTACATCTAATGATATACACTTTGAATCATTTTTAAATATAAAAAATTAATACCATTAAATAAATATATACGGCAGACAAATATAAAGTAAGAATTACGTATTTAGTCATTATTGAAAAGGTTAAATTACTCCTTAATTGTTTTTAATCAAGTTTTTGAAGTATTCTTTTTTTTTTTTTAGACCATAAGTATTTTCAATGAAAGCAATAATAAGGCTAATTTCAACTTACGTAATTTTTCCCGAAATTTTTAAAATGGATTGCAACATATATTATTGTAAATAAATATTGTCATTCTTGTAAAATTTAATTTAAAGTTAAATAAAATGGTAGAAAGAGAACATGATTTTAGTATTTAAAATAAAATCTTTGCAATCAAGACAAAATTTCAATTAATTAGTTAATTAAAATAATTATATTCCTGTAGGATTTTAGAATGATTAATTCTTCTCATGGTTTCTCTTCTGTTTTGCATGTTTGTTTATTGGGGTTGTGGGAATAGAATTAATGCATAATTTTCAATTTGAGGTAATGAGTACATATTATATTCTAAATTAGTTTTACATCCTATTTTAATATATATTTTGTTTGAGGAATGATATCAGTTATGTTTACTATTTTTTTTAAAAAATTACAACAATGGTTAATTTTATAAAAGAAAAAAGAGGAAGTAGTTTTACTAAATATATTTTATTACTAAATTTTAATTTAATTTAATTATTCTTTTCAAACAATTTATTTATTTTTAATTCAAATAATTTAAATTTTCATTATATAAAAACTATCTTTTCATCTTCCATTCAAATTAACTTTATAATTATTTCAATAACTTAATAACAACTAATTTCAATCATTACATATTCATCAAAATAAACAAAAATGACTTAATCACTGTGTATTAATTTTATTTGCACAATCCCAATAAATATGAGAAAACAAAAGAGAGATGATAGAGAGAATTAATCATTTTAAAATTATACAGTAATCTAACATTTTAATTAATTAATTAAATGAAATTATGCCTTGATTGTGATTTTAATTAACTAATTAAATAAAATTTTGTATTGATTGTTCGATTTCATTCTTTCAAATAAAATCTGGTCTTCTCTTCCTATAATTTTGCAATGACACAATTTATTTTTAATAATATTATACAACCTCTACCATTTATCTACACCAGAAAAAAAAAATCCACCATTTAGAAATTTCATGAAAAAATTACACTAATTTAGGAATTTTGCCTATTTATAACTTAATCACAAAATTAATTGAGGTTAACCACGGGTTTGGATTTTTCTTTGATAGAAAGCTATATAAAGTGTGTATAGGATAAGAGTAAACGAAGCAAAAGAGAGAAAGAGAAAACTGAAAACAAAACAAAAGAAGAAAATAGTACTTCATTACGGTAATATTATAAAATTTCTTTCATATTTTTCAATCCTTGCATTTCATCTTTATATTATTTGAGATGTTAGTAGCATTACTTATTTTCTCTATTACTTTTTATTTCTTATTTTTTATATCGACATTTTTTATCATAAATTTGGTGTTATAATTTGAAAATATCATTATCACAAATATATATATATATATATATATATATATATA
>Ga0209489_109766_pt1 | contig 11563 bp, 9 predicted proteins | sample SiratrowhiteBW_FD_187527 | JGI IMG/M metagenome (GOLD analysis project Ga0209489, IMG submission 187527) | Root nodule microbial communities of legume samples collected from California, USA - Siratro white BW (SPAdes) (version 2) | ecosystem: Host-associated > Plants > Roots > Nodule | place: USA...
AACATGGGTAAGACCATCAATTTGCATGCGCACAATTCCAGTTGTACATATATGGAGTCCAATGATATAATTGGACGCCCGAGGGAGGAGCTTTTGATATATGATATTGATATCCCTCATTCCCATTGTGGAAAGTATTCATATATCCATGTCTGATCCATCATAACTCAATATTATTCATATATTTAATTGAAAATAAATATCAGTTGTTCAAATTATAAGTGTTATTTACCTGTAATAGCATCACATAACTTCTTAACTGTTTTGTCTACACAAAGGAAACATCTCCTAATTGGTTGTACATGTAAGTGAGTGCGACAACTTCCCATGTGTACCCACCACACATCCTCAAATTGTTGAAAATTGGCAAGTATAACATGCTAGTAGATGTTGCACTTTTATCAACAAATATTATACATCCATTTAGATGCAACAAATAAGCGTGATCTTCACACTCTCGTTTGTGATGGACAATGTACTCCTCGTACACCTTGTGCAGCTAACTATGTCTGACATGAGCACCACGACGCTGCCTCAACTCTGTCGCGATGTCACAAAATTCCATCCTGATGAGCTCAACCAACAATGATGACGTTGATGTGAAATTCAACATCACATATAACAAAATTGCCCCATTATGGAGAGATGCACTAATAGAGTGATTAACATCCATCAACATGGAGGTGAAAACTATTAGTGTTGTAGTGCTATCTTTCAACAAAGGTTGATATGAGACCTTTTATCAACAGTCTCATAGTTAATGTTGCACAGTGACAATAACTCAATGTTAAGCACCGCAACCTCAATTTGGAATGAGGGATCCCAAACTCACTTAACTTGCATTTATGGAAGACCAACTTTAGTTTTTTTTATCCTCATCCTCTCATAGTCTACAAGTCACATAATTAACGTAACTCAATAACAACAACACACCAATAAAAATACCACATTATCAATCTTTATCTAGTTTCCAATTGCAATAATGACCCACCTTTTACTTACCTATATATATATGCTAATAATAATAGATGATATGGTCACTAATATTTTTTAAATAATAAATACATTACGGATTGTGATTCTAGTGGATCCCGAAATACATTCCAGAGTAATATTTTGGATTGTGTTTTAAAATTATTTTCAAACCTAAAAACTAGAGCAATAGAACCAACGAGGAATAAAAACCAAATAAACACTTACCTCTTTAACAAGGGGTGGCGGTGCAATGTAATTGTTAGCTGTGGTGGTTATTGTAGTTTGGTAAGGCTCTCGCACTTAAGAATGAAAGAAGAAGAACGTAAGGGATGTAACAAAGAGGTGCAGCGTAGGTAGAAGAAGAAGAAAAATGCAAGGGGTGCAATAGATAAAAGGGATGGGGAAGAAGTGGTAGGTTTGAATATAAATATAAGGAAAGGATAATTTAATCTTTTTACATATCCTTTACTGTGCGATTTCAATTTATGGGAAGAGCCTAACAAGAAAACTAGAAACCCAACAACCCCCAATACTTTTCAAGATGCACCTCAAAATTTGAAATTCTAAATTTGTCCTTCTAAAAGTAAATTATTTTTGCAGTTTCAATTATGGAGTGTGCCATTCAATGACTTTTTAAATTATATATTTTGAAAATATTTTAGTATTCTAGATTTTATATTCTAGAATTCAAATTTTGTATTTTAGACTGTATAATCTAAAATATAAAATTTATATTTTGAAATATATAATTTGAATAAATTTTTTATTTTATATTGTGAAATGTACATTTTAAAATACAAAACTTATATTCTGAAATATCAATTTTTGTATTAAAATATGTAAGTTTTGAAATGTATTTTTTATTTTATATTCTGAAATATACAATGTAGAATATATAATTTATATTTTAAAAAATATATTCTTAATTTTTTTCTTTTATATTTTATAATATAAAATAAAAAATGAATTTCAAATTATATATTTCAAAAATTATTTTTAGATTCAAATAATACATATTTTAAAATTTATTTTTAAATATTGAAAAGTATATTCTGAAACGTGCAATTAAGAATACATTTTTTTTTTTTTCAAAGAATGCTTTGTCATTTCACCACCATAAGGGGTGTACATTTAAAACCATGGGGTGCCAAATCCAACTCTCCCTACGAGAAATCAATTGAGACAAAGTTGTGGTTTGTTCTTTTTGTTACACCTCTTCTTATGTTTCATTTCATAATTTCATAACGTAAGTGCTACTCTCTCTCTCACCACACCCAACATCGGAAGTGAAATCCCACACTGCTCTCTTTTCATAAGCCTCGCCTTGTCTTCTTTTATTTTTACTAATGTAGTAAAAATATGGTAGTCTTTTCATGGTTAATAAAGATTTAAGTTTGGATTTGTTGTACCTACTTTCCACCCTTTTGTGTTTTGTGCAATTCTCGTTGGTTTTTCATCCTTGGTTGAAAGGTAGAACATTAAATTTTTGATCAATTTTTAATGGGGTTCTTCTTCTAAATGGGTTTGCTTCACTCTGCAGTTGCACAGTGATTGTCCACCGTTTTCTGGTTTCTCTTTGGCTGAGTTTCGCTCATCTCTGAAGAAACATGGCTGCCAATTTCTGGACATCATCTCATTAGTATGTTTCATCTCCCCCCCAAGATTCCTTTTTTCTCTCTTGTGTGCATCTGTGTTGTAATTTGCGATTCTTGGGGTTATGAACCTTGCAGCAAGCATCTTCTGGACCAGGAAGATGTGGACATGGTGAATTCACTTGACAAGGAAAAGGGTATCACACTGGAGGATTTTAAGCTCATTAAGATGCACATGGCCAATTGTATGATTTCTTTTTTTTCGTCTTTCTTCAATCTCTATCATACATGCATTTATTCCCCTTATGCCACAGCACTGTTTTGTTCTCTAACCTTTTGCTTCTGGCTATTGCATATGATTATTATTCGTTTGCGTGTTGATGTGGTGTCCGGTTCTGAATTTGTAGTTGCTGCTGTCATCCTTAGTTTTGTGTGCTAGGGATTCGTTTCAGAGGGAATTTCTTATGATGCTTTTATGATTTTTTTGGGCATGCTCTTGTATATAAAATATTCTGAAAGATGTTTATAAAAAGTAAATCATTAGGGTTATCGTTATTGATATCCTTCGTTGGCTATAGAGGTGTTTGATTTTTGTTTTATCTGTGCTGAATTTCTTCTTTTTCCTTTCTTGCTTGAGCAGATATTTTGAAATTGGCACAACAAGTAAAAGTGAGGCAGAGGTGTGAACTTTATTTCTTGGATATGCACAAGTATCTCTTTTATGTTTATAATTTGTTACGTTTTAATGTGGTAAGGGTGGGGGGAGAACACAACCTTCAAGTTTGAGATGGGATGTACAATAGTTTTGAATGCACAATTAACATAAGAAGTTTTAAAATAAACTGAAAATTAGGATAAGTCAGCCATTGCCATTACTAAACCTTCCATCTTCTCTTTCTCATCAAGGTCATATATCTATATATGTCTAGCTTGTTTGTGATGTAGGTTTATGCATGTACTTTATACACCCACTTTCTAGGGATTCTGCAGAATCACGGCTAAGGAAATAGAAATCCATAGCCACTCCCAAATGCTATGCTGCATATCTATAGTCAATTTACTATGTCCTTGGTGGATTTCTTTTCTAAACTTATTAGTTTAGTATGCATTTATTTATGTTTATTGAAAGTTACTTTTTTTACGCAAAATTGACATAAATATGATATTGATCCATGGAATTTGTAATTTCGTAAGTCTCTAGGACTTTGTTTGATCAATTTTGGATGGAACAGACTCGACTTTTAGTGATGACCATTTACATTTGAAAAGGAAATATAACACCCATATTCCCATAAGTAATGATGCTTCCTTGCCTTTTGCTATTCTTAAGTGTGTATGAACATGTAGAAGAGCTCTATTAGAATTTAGGAGTCTACTCAACCAATACTGATACCACTTACGAAACACAATGGGCATGCAAATCAAGTTATTTTTGTCATTTATTTTGTGTTAAGTTCTAAACTTTAACATCTTTTGCCATTTATTTTGTGTTAAATTCCATGACCATTTCTTATATGTTGGTCGATCTTTCAGGGTTGTGGCCACAGCAGTTACATACATGAGGCGTGTTTATACCAAGTATGTTTTGTGAACTTGTAAACTTCTAGAGTGTATGGAAAAGTTTGTCTCGAAATGGTTGGAACTTCCTGTCTTTCTTTTAGATTGGGGATAGCTTGTGTGTTATGTAGTATTTGTTATGCTTGGAGTCAGTAATACGAAGTTTACTGCAGTATATTTCATAATTTTTTTCTTTTGATGTCAGGATTTATCATAGATGCAGATTTTTATTTTTATTTTTTGGTTTGATTAAATCTAATGTCCATACCAGTACTCCTATTTAGGTTGGTGTTATGCAATTATGTTAGAAAAACCAATAACCCTCTCATTTATGCAATTATGTTTGAAAAACCAATAAACCTCTCATTCTCGGATCTGTTTGCTTCAACCACCTCATTGATTGCTGTAAAATTTATGGTGAAGTTTCCTAGATAGGCCACTAACTTTTGGATTTTCCATAGCAACCATGCACTTAATATTTTTTTCCCAGATGTAACTATAAGCAGACAACTGCTGTGTATGTCAGTTTTGAAATTGGATAAGTAACAAGTTGACGTTTATTATAGAAGTAGAAAATTCATCTATAATATCCAATTCATTTATATACAACAAGGGGAATAAACGGAACAGAAAAATGAAAGAGTAAGTGATCCCATCTTCTGCACATTTTTTTGTTTAATTTGATCAAATTTGTTTTGTTGCTTGGTTGCTGCTAACTTGAATTGCACGACTTTTACTGAAAAAAAACTGAAAAAAAACTATGTTTTTAGCAGTTGTTAACTCGTTGTCATTGCTGATTCTAATGTTTTTTATTTTCTCTCAATAGATTTCGAATTTACGTGCTTGTATCGTTTTAATGTCCAGGCTGTTTTCTTATTCATAATGCTATCTTCTTCTGACCCTGAAAGTAGTAGTAATACCTTCACTAAGTGTCAACTATTGACAATCTTCACTTTTTGTTCATTTTAAGGAAGAGTATGACAGAATATGATCCACGCCTGGTAGCTCCAACATGCTTGTACCTGGCATCAAAAGCAGAAGAAAGCACAGTGCAAGCTCGGCTTCTTGTATTTTACATAAAAAAATTATGTAAGATGCCAACCTATAGTTTTATTTTTCTTTATGTTGACTTCTGAATGTAAAGTGAGTAATTTGTTTTCGAAGTTTTCTTGATACTAGATTTCCTTTCTATGCTGAAACCACAGATTTTGTATGCAGATGCTGATGAGAAATATAGATATGAAATCAAGGACATACTTGAAATGGAAATGAAGGTTTTAGAAGCTCTTAATTATTACCTGGTTGTATACCACCCATACCGTTCACTATCTCCGTGAGTGTTCGATAATGATCGCCTTGTTCAACTTTTGCACACAGGAGTGTGGAATTTATGAAAAAACAATTATTTTGTTCTTACTTTTCTGGCCGGAAAGCTAGCAATTTTAAGGGTGTTCTCCATACAGCTTTAACTAATCTAATCACAGAAAAGAGAAATTAAAGACAGTATAAAACTGAATCACCTAGTTTAGGAAACAAAATTGTTTAAAACGATTTACATGCATTCATTATTCCTCTTGTTCTCAGTCTTGACCTTTCCCTACTGACAGAAAGTCAAACAAATACCAATAATGAACATTTTGGCAAATTGAGTCCTGTCAAGTTAAAAATTAGTGACAGAAGAACTGGTCCAACAACATTCATGTCATTTAGATTATATTCATTTTTGATTTCCCATTGTCATTATATTGATAATTCTCCAGGTTGCTTCAGGATGCAGGTTTGAATGATCTAAACATGACTCAGCTAACTTGGTAAGGGTCCTTCCTGTTGAACAGATTAGATCAGTTTCTAAATAAGTTACCCTTTCTTCTGTTCTTATTTTACATTTCCCATTTTATCCCCTTGTTCCCCATTGTTGGCTCTGTTTTTACTATTTGACCCATAACATAATTTTAAATGAAAATAAAAAATTGAACCCTTGCATTAGAATATTTCCCTTATTAGAAGGAAATAATGATGAAATTGGCTTAGTTGGAGGACCAGGAACCAACACCATCTCTTCACTTCCTTCATCTCTGAGAATTGTTTTCTTTAAAGGAAAAAAGAGGGCAAAATACAGCATAGGTTATTGTGTTTGATTGGCTTTTGTAAGTTTGTAAGCAGAGGGAGGTGACACTCGTACGCGTCCTCATTTGAGGTTTTAGAACATCTGATTATCTCAGATGCACATCTCCTTTATACTCAAGCGTTACCCTATTCACTGACATGTTACATAACTCAGTGCTTCATGTTGATTTATCTATGATATTATATGAATTTTCATTTATTTGCATATAATCATGACATTTTCTTAAATAAGGCTGAAAACTTTCGCCAGTGTCACCCCTTTTTGCCAAAATTTTCTCAAATCCTGTACATTCTATTAAAATTTAACTGGAGCGACTCTGATAAATATATATATCTTTTATATATGTTAAGATATTAGAGAGAGCATTGGGAGGCTTTGGATGATTAAATAGTATCAACCTCAGTTCTGTATGTTTTAGGATAAAGATTTGTCCTTGAGATACCAATGTCTGGAGATGAAATGGTTGTTGTGGAGTGTATATCTTATTCTTTATTTTTGTTAGTTATTTTTCATGGCACGTACATTGACTCTATATAGTATAAAACGAATTTTAGTTTTCAATGCAAAATCATATGCAAACAACAGAAACCACTGCACATTATTTTGCTAAAAACGACCTTTTTATTTATGCTACTTGAAATGGAAGATGTTTCTGTATTCCTTGCCTACGGGCACTAGATTTATTATTATTTTTTTTTAATCAAGAGCTTCAAAGCTTAGATTAATTACTTGTTTTCCATTTAATGCTTATGGTCACTATAATAATGATAATAGAAGACGGTTCATTGTTTCTGACTTGTCTAATTATGTAAGACAACTGTTTTTCATTTCAAGACAATTCAATATAATAGTCATAAAAAGTTTTATGGGAATTGTTCCAACTTTACTGTTGTAGCTTTGTTATAGTCTTCTCCCATTTGCTTTTGAATGTTAAGTAGATCCTTCAAGAAAGTTGCTTCAGTGCTGTATATCTGAATCTGTTTATCCAGAAACATCATTTATTTTGATATCACTATGAAGCCTGCTTTCTATTGAGCTAGCAGCTACCTTGCTAATGCTGTTGGGATTGCAACTTCTATCTATTATTTTATTAGTAGTTTTTTTGTTGGATTAAATATCCAAAGAAAAAACATAATGAATGTTCATACTGGCAGGGGGCTTGTAAATGACACTTACAAGATGGACTTAATTCTTGTACATCCTCCGCATTTGATTGCTTTAGCTTGCATATACATTGCTATTGTACTCAGGGACAAAGATACCACTGCCTGGTTTGAAGAACTTCGTGTTGACATGAACGTGGTGAGTGTTCCGCTGTATTTCTAACTTCTTAACACTTAATTGTTGCATCCTTACTGAAGCGTCTTAACCATCTCTTTCTCCTTTTCTATTTTTTGTATACCGTTTGTTTCAAAATTCTTGTTAAATTTGACAATAATCATAAATTTTGCAACCCAAATTTTGAATGGTGATGGACTGCTATGACTGAAGTGGAAGGTGGGCACCCTGAATAGGACCAATTGCACAATCTTAAAATGAGAAAAATAGTTGCTACAAATTTACATGGTTTGGCTTTAGTTGAATATGGCAAGTGTGTTCGCTAATTCAACACAGAACACACAAGCGGTTTAATTCCATTTTATATCCAAAAAGGAAAAGGGAAAGGAGTTGCTTAATTCCACAATGTGAAATACACCCAACATTTGGACAACTCATATTACTATGTGCATACATTCCTCTTGGGTCTGACATGGCCTAAACCTTAAACCCTAAACCCAACATTCAAACCCATGTTGCAATTGCTCTTCTTCACTTAGAATTATCACCCTCTCCTTCCTCTTCTTCCCTACCCCTTATTGTTGAACCCACAGCTTACCCTATTCCTGAGATCGTCACTATCTTATCCCAATACATACCCATCTTCATAGACCTTACGCATATCCCACCTAACTTAACCATCACCCACCACATGCAATTGGCACCTAACTCCAAACCCATCATTTTTAGAAAATGTGGGTGACACCTTTATCAGTATCCACATTTTTAGAAAATTGAATTGGTGAAGCAGGTCAATCAAATGCTTGACACTACTATGATTCGTCTGAGCTAGAGCCATTTTTCTTATTGGGTCCTTGTTAAGAAAAGGATAGCAGTTGGAGCCTTTATGTTACAGGGCCCTAAACTTGATCACCATAAAGGACTATTTCCAAATGTTTACGATTTAGGTGGCACATCTTGGTTTTCCAAGCTTGACCTCTGTCGAGGGTTTCACTAGATCTGTATGGTTGAGGCAAACATGCAAAAACCACCTTTTGTACTCACGAGGGCCACTATAAGTTTAGGGTCATGCCCTTTAGGATTTGTAATTCACCCTCCACATTTCATGCCACCATGAATAAACTTCATAAGCTGTTCCTGCACTGATTTTTGGTTGTCTTCGATGATATTTCTCCAATTTGTTGTAGGGACAATTCTTGTAGCATTCGAAATGCTTGTTTGTGCAATGACAACTGGAGTACGTAGGACACATTGTCTCTTCCCATGGTGTCGCTCTTTGACCTTCTAAGATTCAAGCCATGGTTTATTGGTCCATTCCCTCTTCCATTCCCTCACTTTGAGGCTTTGTAGGGTTCATTTTCTATTAGATGTTCATAAAGGGTTTACTTCCCTTCCCTAAAAGGACTCTTTCAGTGGTTTTTGCATGCCCAACATTCTTTGCAGTGAGTTGAAGCGTGTTGTGACTTCAACATTAGCATTGAACTTATTCAATTTCTCTTTGTCCTTCACTTTGAAAACAAATGCTTTAAGCTCAGTTATGGGTGTCATCCTCATGTACGATGGCACTCGATTGCTTTCTTTAGAAAACCATTTTGCTTGGGTCTATAGCAGCCTTTACTTATGTTTGGAAATTGAATGCAATCGCCATTGTTGTTTGGAAATGGTGCCAATATCACTCAGGCCACCCTTTTATTATTCTTATTGACTACAATAGTCTTCGTGATTTGATGTCACAAGTTATTTAGGCCCCAAAGTAATAGATGTAACTCTTGAAGTTATTAGAATACAATTACACCATCTAGTATAAGTTTGGTGCATTTGAAGCCATTGCAGATGCGCTCTCTCGCATTTTTGAGGTTTCTTTTGGATCCTGTGTCACTCTCGCCATGCCTAATTTCACATCCTTGGAGCAATTGTGACAATCGCTTGCTACCAGTTCTGAAATTTGTTCCTTTCTCATTCAGCCGCAACAAGATCCTAATTCCAAATTGGATCATCAAATCCATCATGATCTCATTTTCTACAATGGTAAAATATGGCTCAATGCTAACAACCCCTTATGCTGTTACTTGAAGAATCCCACAAAACACCTTTGGATGACCAAATGGAAATTACTAATGCTGCATCATCTCTAGGCCAATATTTATTGGACCACTATGTGTATTGATGTTTGATGGAGATCTCACATCAATTAAAGATAAGGTCAAATTATAATATAGTGAACACAAACCTCACCTTACAAGTCAATTTTTTGAGTTAAGTTAAACCTACTACGGTATCAAAGCCTATTCTAGTGAGATTTGTTGGACCTATCGTGTCACTCGCTATCGAACCACCCACAAATATCTTGTCTCACTTGAAATGTCTAATCCTCGACGTGAGGGGTATATTGGAGATCTCTCATCGACTAGAGATAAAACTAAATTACAGTATATAAGTAGACACAAACCTCACCTTACAAACCGATTTGTGAGGTTGTGCTAAACTTAAACCCACTTCCTAATAATATCAAAACTTATGTCACAAGAGCCTAGCTAGTCTCTTACAACCTCTTCCAACTCTAACATGTGTCGGAAGATCTTTCTCTTGAGTTTGTTTTTGGTTTGCCCCCATCATTTAATACTTTCTGGTTGTTGTTGATCGTTTTTTGGTCTCTTAGATCTGGTTGTCGTTGATCGTTTTTTGAAAGGTGTCCATCTTGGGTTTCTGCCTTTGCAGTGCACTGCCTTTAAGGTTGCCTCCTTATTCTTTTATATGGCCTGCTAGTTACATGGCCTTCCCTGTAGCCGTGTTTCTTGTCATGACTCCCTCTTTGTTGAATTGTTTTGTATCTATGGCACCAATCTTCGAATGAGCGCTGCCTACGTCACCAACCCAGAACCGAGGTAAAAACACAAATGAAGAACAACACATACTAAAACAGAAACACTTGTTATTCTGGTCTGTGCAACAATTGATCACAACACCCACAACAAAGGAAAATGCTTCCTTTCGCACAGATAATATCCAGTCAAAACAACAATACTCACAAAAAACGTCCCCCCGCCCCTCAAAAGCATAAGGTTGGTCTTCATATAAACCAACCCCAAAGACTACCTCTAAACAAAAAACCTTTTCCCCCACATAACAACCTCACCCACGGAGCCCCACCACCTTATTCTTAATTTTTCCATTTCCTTCTATAATAAAGCCCACTACTTTGGTCCTTGTTCAATGGCTTGGATCTTGCCCAGGAAGACACCACCTAGGAAAATTGGGATGATATTTGTTCTGCCTATCACCTTGAGGACAGGGTGCGTCCACTGTGGAGGGAATTGCTAGTAACATGGCTCAAACCTCTCTGACCCAAGAGGTCCACTTTCTCAGAATGCTTGGGGAAGATACACTGTTATTACTGTCAGAAGTGCTTATTTCACAAATATGCATTATTGTTAGTTTCCAAATCAGTGCAACTTCTTAAGATGCCGTGTGTTTGATAGAAGTCCAAAGTGTATTAGCCATTTGTGGGGCCCACCAGTTTAAAATCACTTTCATGCAAATGTTCTGAACACGAACTAGACTAGAATTGTAGTCATTTGAATGATAAAGAAAAATATATGTTCTAAGTGATTGTTTCTGTTTGGCAGGTCAAAAACATATCAATGGAGATACTTGATTTTTATGAAAGCCATAGAATGTTCACTGATGAAAGAATCAATGCTGCTCTTCAGAAGTTGACCTTGAGACCCTAATAGCTTACTGCTGATGAGTCAATATGCATCCAATAGTATGGGCACATAATATGGGGGTAATTCAAAGGGTCCTATTAAGGGGAAAGGGAAGGATGATCCTAGACTCCCATCTACTTCATAGAATCTTTAGTTTATCAACTTATTGTGTCAAAGATTGATTGCACTAAACAACCTATAATTTTATTTTATTTTGCTTAAATATGAATATTTTAATTTGGTCTCTATTTTGATTATGGTTCTTGTAATTTTTTTGTGTTGAATCATGGTGTTAGTTTTTTTTTTTTTTTTTTTTTTTTTTTTTT
>Ga0209489_109770_pt1 | contig 11558 bp, 2 predicted proteins | sample SiratrowhiteBW_FD_187527 | JGI IMG/M metagenome (GOLD analysis project Ga0209489, IMG submission 187527) | Root nodule microbial communities of legume samples collected from California, USA - Siratro white BW (SPAdes) (version 2) | ecosystem: Host-associated > Plants > Roots > Nodule | place: USA...
TATATTTTTTTTTCTCCTTGTCAAAAGGCAAAATAACTAACAGGTGGAGTAAATATCACTCCTAAGACATTGATGCCTAAACAAATAATAAATCACTTGACTCTCACGTGTTCCTGTCTTTGCAATGAATTTCTTATTCATGCTTCAACAACATGGACGATACCATATTTGGTCGGCAAAGTACTATCTCAAATTGCAACCTTAATGGGGAGACTCTCATTCACATTTTTCTTTTTCCATTTCCATATTTCACAACATATTACAATACTTTGTAGGCTTGCAAAGGTTCAAACTCATTCATTCTCAACCCTCCCACTACAACTCTGCACTCCAAATTGCCAACCAGATCATAGCCTTTCTATATGCTCACTGAAGAGGGCACCATAAATTACAGATAATGTGGACCCAATGCTTGTGAAAATATATCATTATATAATTCACAAATTAAAATATGCACAACTTAATTAAAGGTGTTGGGTGATGGAGTATGATGTTTTTTTTCCAAATTTATTAACTAGATTAGGTTTAAAGATTATATGGATTATGGGTTGCCTTTTCGTTATTTGATTGATTAAGAACCATAATTGCTTGTATCATGCCTAAATAAGAAATTATGGCTTCATAACATGCCTAAGAAATACAATTATACCTTCTCAAAAACTATCACTATAATAATATATACACCTTTTAGAGCAACCGGTATGCTAACTACTAACTAACATTGAATTCTTATATAGTTATTTATGAAATATGAAACACTGTGGACATGAAATTATACTGAATACAAGTAGGAGCATGGCCTCTTTGCACGCTTGCTAATGGTGTATGATAACATGTGCCACACCCTAATTGATCAAGGCCATAAATTAATTATAGAAGAGCAGTAGTGGACAGCACAAAGGCCAAAAGCTCCTCAAATTATTTAATAAACTTCAAGTGGACAACATGTCAAAGACACCTCTTTGTACCATATTCTAAAGATTGTGTTCAATAATTCAATTAGGAAAACATAAGAGGAGAAATCAACTCACTATTCACTAATGAACATCCTAAGAAAAGTCTTGAAAACATAAGCAGGGTTTCAAGGTCCTTCTTGTCTGGCATCTTCCCTACCCAGCAAGCTTATTCACCAATTAAGGTGTCCTTGCACCAATGCTTAAATGTGCCGCTTCCTAGGGCATTCATTCACACACTTGAGCATGCACATAACCTTTTTTTTTTTTTTTATATAGGTAAATTGGTTCTGACAGAATTAAAATAAACTATTTTCAATTTCTCATTCAACGTTTATTAACTACACTAACTTCTTTTTCCCCTTTTCATGTAAGTGTTTTTGGGGTAGCAAGCAGGGTAATTTTGTGAGGTTAAAAACCAAGATGGGACATAAAGATGCGGCGCCCATTTTATTCCCTTTGGATTTGGGCTTTTTATCATCAATTGGATTTCCTCTTCACTTTCTTCGAAGTGAAAATATATATATACACATAAATAATTAGTAGGTGACCAATATGATAACTCATCAACGAATTAACTAATTTACCCTCATCATTTGTTTAACAGCCATCGGTTGTTGTCTTGTAGGTTGAAAAGTACACGTGTCTTGTAATAGAGAGGATTTGTTATGTCATAATAAGAGGTAGGATACCCTTTCAGCTTGAACAAAAATGTCACTAATGTTCCTACAAATTGTAGGGTTAGGGTCTTGATTAAGTCAAATGGAAGCCCCTTTCTTTCCTTAGGGTAGGACTTTGTTGTTTGAAAGGGGTCCATCACCTTTCTTGGGACAAATATTGGTGGGAAAGTTTGGTTACCAGCTCCTTTTTCTGACCAATGAAACTAATAATATTCCTTGGCACAGTAATTGATATTACAAGCCCAGGGAAGCAGACAAAGATAGAAGAGAGCAGTGTCTCTTAATTAGGCTTTTGTATGTAACTGTTAGCTAGCTTAGCTTATTTTGTATATGGTATTTCTTTGGACCAACTGTTTCTATTCTTTTTATATGTTTATTTAACTTAGAAAAAAAAAAGGTTCTTAGGGTAATAGTATGCTAAGCACGTGTAGATACTTAAGAAGTCAAAGATGAGTGTGTATTGAGATGTTTCATAAATACATATTTTCTTTCATCTACTGGGTTTGTCAAAAAGGGCATGCTGAAAAATTAAGTTACTTTCCTTTTTTGTAAAGATCGTTTCTGAATGAGTCGCATGATGCATACCAAAATGCAAGTCAAGAAAAGAGCTATTGATAACAAGCACGCTTAGCGATTTTAATTATAAACGATTACCATTCAAGAAATGTAACGCACGGGTAACGTTTAATAGGAAACAAGTAAGAGAATTTCAGCCTCATATATTCTTTGATCTTCCTCTCCTCTCTTTTGTTTTTTCTATAACAAAAGCCAACGTTAAAAAGGTATAGATCAGAAACAAAAATTGATACAATTATTTTGGTCTGCTTAAGAAAACGGGGATTCTAACCCACATTTTTTCCAATTCATCAAGATAGTTTGTCATTTTAGGATTTGTGTGTTTTCAAAGAGAATCGATATGTTCTTTTAAGATCGGTTTACGGTCTCGGGAAGTGGATCTTGCAGACACTCTCACGATCAAGTCAGTAAAAGACTAAGACACTCTGACCAAGTAATAATATATCAGTAGGATTAAAGTAATAATATCTTATATTACTTGGGCTGAGGACTCATAAACAATATCTTATATTACTTGGACTGAAGACTCATAAATAATATCTTATATTACTTGGACTGATGGCTCATACTACTACAATTGTTTTCTATACTTTGTTTAGGGTGTCCAGATTGATGATTGTCATATGTCTCTCTTGTCAGTGGTTACATGGCCCAAAAGAATTAAAGGCTTTTGACCAATCTGCCCTAGTTTATGCCGATGAATTCTCGGTTGGCTTACGTGGCAATAATATAGACGAACATTTGTTGATCAGCCCAAGTTAAGAAACAATTATATATTGGATGAGTTAGCTGGTCGGCCCTATAGTACAATATCACTTTTAGGTGAATTTTTTTTTAAGACAATGATTATTTGATATTCATAATATATAAAATAGGTGTTAAATATATTTAGAAATATTAAATGAAAGTAGAAATATGAGTAATATTTTGAGAGTGATTTAGTATAACATGGTGCTTATACTTATTTAAGCTATATGGTTAAGTAATGAGACCATCTAATATACAATCTTATTTCAATTTTTTATGTTGTAATAATTTAGTTTTATAGAATCGTTTCATCTTCATGAGTTATAGACAATATTCATTATGATAAGAGAAGATGCAAAACACGAAAACATTTCCTTAAACCAAAATAAAAATGTAATTCAAATATATTAGATTATTTTACAACAACAACTTTATATTGTATTATGCTCAAAATAGTATTTTGAGTACAAGGAATGCAAGTTTAAAATTAAAAGGTACTCCAAGATGTAAGAAGTTCAGTATATTAAATATTGTGTAAGCTAAAAGACTATAAACTATTATTATAAATTCGATACATAATAGAAGATTAACATATTACACATAATGGTGTTATTTAAGATATATATATATATATAGAATCAACTAATAATTTTATGTGAAATATCTAAATCAAAAATTTGTGTTGGTATTAGATTATAGAAATATCCTACTAAAGAATATTATTTCTTTATAGAACATTTATTTTGTGAATTGTTTTTCTTTATAAGGAATTCTTATCGTGTATCCTCTTATAAGAGTGTTATCGTAATTAAAAAATTATTTTATTGTTGCTATAAGTAGAAATTGAAAAATTCTTGAAAAAATCAAAAGTAATTTCTTGAAAAAGAATATTTGCTGTAAGAGGAGATAAAAATAATAACTAGAATTAATATTTTATATTACTGGTAAGTCAAATGTAATAATGAAAATACTTGTAATCTTTTATTGATTAACAAAATCCTTATTAACAAAATCCTTATAAGTTTGTAAACGAATACTGAATTAATAGAATGTTAGAATAAACTAACATAAATATTAAATGATTTCATTATTTTGCTTATTATATTTGTATCATCTTTTTACTTTTATTTATAAATCCTTTCTAAACTCTTTTTAAGTATCAGACTATCACAATATAACGTTATTTATTATTTACGATAGTTTTTGAGTTATGTTAAATCTAAACTTTTTTATAGTCCCTCTTTAACTCATCAAACAATTTATAATGACAAAATCATAATAAAATATCCAAGTTTTGATATATTAAATATAATAATTAACCTACACTATTATTTTAAAAATTTGAAATTAAAACATTAATATATTATAATAATAATAATCATAATAATAATAATAAATAAAAAGGTTTCAAGTCACTCTTATTTCTTATCTCTAATTTTAAGGATTTGTTCCGAAATTCAAAATAATAATATCTCAAATACAATCGTTAACCATGATAACATTAGTAAAAATAACCTTTAATTTCTAAGCAAGGACAAATCAATCAGGGGGCTGTAAACGCATAGAAGTTACAAGAATGTTTGAACTTTAGACGCTATCTTACTGTATTGTCTTAACTAATATACCTGATTGAATAAATAAATGTTTCATTTTATGAATGAGATCCCCTTATCATGCCCATCAACAGGATCTAAAATGTAATATTTTCTACCTATTTTGCTTTAATTATGAAAAAAATGAATTTATCATCGAATTCTTACATTGATAATTTAATTTTTTTTCTTTTTTCACAATTGAAAAAAGGGGAAGATAATATCTCTCTCGTTCATATTTTTTTAAGGGTAGGTTGAAAAGTCAATAAAATAATCAATCAATTTTGGGTTATTTTTTTAATATTAAGTGAGGATTAATCTAGTTCAAGACAGAAAACGCTTTATTGAATAGAAAAATCAACGTAGTGGGTTTAACGTGGAATTAATTATTTTGTTTAAACTACCAAACAAAAATTCTCTCGAAGTTCCAAGTGTAAGTTAGAAGAAACGTACCTAATTGGAAACTTATATGATTGTTTAATGCTATTATACGATTTAACTTTGAAATCGTTGATAAACTTCAATTTAACTCTAGTGACTAGTCAGTTCAGGCAACTGCTAGTATATTATGGACATATATAAAAAAATTGTCAATATTTTTGGCAAAAAATATTTCTCACTCAGCTTCTGAAATAGTCAAGAAAGACAAAAAAAAAAAAAAAAAAAAAACTGTAATTATATATTCAATTTAGTAGCATGGTCCATGGACTTATGTATAAAAAACTCTAGAAGTTTTGAAGGAGTTTCCATTTTAGATATATATATCAATGGTAGTAGTACATGAGATTAGATTTTTAAATGGGAAGATATTTTCACATCCACTAATAAAAAAAAATCCACTTAACAACTTACAGCTCATTTTAATAATATAATAATACATATTAACATTTTAGGTTAAAAATGAAAAATAATTAAAATATTAATATACTAATTATTAATGGACTGTTTTGATTAGTGGTGTTAAAATATGCGTAAATATACATATTGACTTGACTAAGAGGATACCTTAAAAATATTTCCGTCGCATATTAAAATAAGTAGAATATGCCGGATATCTAAACTCAAACAAATATCACAATACTTATCCAAAACATTTTTAATTTTCTAAATATTAATTATTTTATTTTGATTGTTTAGAAATTTTCTTCAATTTTAGTTTTTAATTTTTAAAAACGGTAATCTTCACTAAACAATAATGTATAATGTAAATGTAATGATATTCTCAAGATTAAATTTAATTACATAATTTGAAAATTACAACTAAGTATATATATATCGATCAACTTTTATGAAATTGATTTTAATAAAATAAATTATTATGAAAATAGTTTTGGTTAAATTAAATTTGAAGTAAAGTAGTTTATTTTCAAATATTTTTATTCTAAAAGAAACTTAATAATAAAATTTAGTATACTTCTTTTTATCTAATTTAAGAACTACATAAATTGTTTCAACTCACATTGTGAATCGAGAACTAATCTTTTAACAGGAAACAAAGCATAAAATCACGATTTTAAGTGATCTAGTAAAAATCTAGATCATTTTGAACATTGAACAAAATAATATTAATTTGATAAACTTGAAAATATGTTTCACTAAAAGGAACTCATGATGAATTTATTATTATTAAGGTGAAAGTTATAATTAGATGTAATTTTCTGCATTTAAGAGCAAAATAATATTTACAAAATTTTAAATTTATGGATTCTATGCATTTAAAGTTTTTTTACAAGAATGTCATATAAGTCTGTTACATTGTGATAAATAACACACAAATAAAAGTTATTACAGAAGTACTGATAACTAAAAATGTTGTTTCAGCTCAAAAATATATTATCAATATTAAAACGACTCATATTTGGAATTACTCGTGACATACTTATGAATAAGAAAAGTTTTTTTTTTTTTTTCTCTCTAGAGCTCTACTAATATAAAAGATATTCACAATTGAAAAAAAGATAATTAAAAATTAAAAAATGAGTTAAAATCTTATATTATATATAAATTATATATTAATTTATACTATAATTTTTTTAAGTTTTAAACAAATATTAATTTTAATCTATTTTTATCATCATGATTTCACAAATTTGTAATTTCAGTATTTACAAACTTTAACTGTAGTTTTAATTTAAAAATTTATTCTTTTGTCGAAACTAATATAATCAAAACCATCCAAATCAAGTTTGAAAACTCCACCCAAAGATGCATGTATTCCTCTTCTTTTAAGCATACCAACACAAAGGGTTCACATGCGTGGAATTAAATAATTACTAAGCTAAATTTAGTTACATGGATACACAGTAACAAATTTGTAAGTACCTCTATTTTTGTCGTTGTTTGGGTCTTAATTATTAGTCCACCCTTCCAAAGCAGTGAGATTCATGCTCAAGTCTCTGCTATCTCAGTGCAAGATGTGTATGCATATTTTTCGTTTGATTATAGATATGAAAAGGATGAAAATTTAATGTTTTGGGAAGTGAGTAATAAATTGGAGATGCGTTATAAATGTTGTTGTCCTGAAGATATGAATAAGTCTTACCAATAGACTCTTCCTGAATTTATTGCAGCTCTACAACATTTCGGGAGACTTCTACCCCTTCAGTTTTTTCTAGTTTTACACAAACAAAAGGGAAAAAGACATCATTCGAGCATAATTGGTTCTCTTACGTTAAATGTCATCTTCACATTGTTATTGTAAATTCAATGGTTGAAAGGGGATAACTGTTTTCCACGGTCACTACGGTCACTTTCATAAATTTTTATTGCTTGCTCAATACTATGCAAATGGCTAGAAAAGCAAAGTAATAGTCGTGAAGAGGACGTGTCTCAGATACTGCCTTCTTGTTCCCGCTTTTACTGCTTATTTTTTCTTCCCGGCACTACTACTATCCCTTTCCTTTTCTCCCATAATATCTTACCAAATTGAAAATCAAAATCAAAATACTACTACCACTGCTACTAGCATTTTGCCTCTCTTTCCCTTTTGGCTTTTTATGTGCATTTCTTCCCTCAACACCCTACAGTGACATCGACTCCTTCTTATAAAACACCTTGCTCCTTCACACACAACACTCCTAACTCTCTCCCCGTTTTCTCTTCCCTCTTTCAAAACTCACATATTTATACAATTATCTAAATTCTCATCTTGGGATTTCTCACTTCAGAGCATGGACAACCAGCGCAGCCCTCTTATAACTTGGGCTTACTTCTTCCAGGGAAAGGTAGCTGCTTTCTCTTACCCATCAACTAATTCCATTCAATACACACATTTAGAACTTCAAAGTCCTTACTTGAATGTATTAGTCTTAAGAAAAGTGTAATGGGCATATAATTAATTGTTTGTTTAATTGAATTGGTACAGTCAATGGAGGAGCTGAGGCAGTCTCTGATATGCACAACTGTGGAGCTTGAACAAACAAGGGCTGCAGTGCAAGAAGAGCTCAGAAAGAGGGATGACCAACTACTCAACCTAAAGGAACTCCTCAGCAAAACCATGAGAGAGAGAGATGAAGCGCAGGAGAAATGCCAGAGACTACTCTTGGAGAAGATAGTTTTCCAACACCAGCCACAAGCAGCTCCTGTGTCTGGAATTTCCAGCATTGAGGATGAGCCAAGAAGAGGGATTGACTCCAACAATGGCCTCTCATCATCAGATTGTGAAGAGAGCATTGTTTCCTCTCCAGTCATTGACCATCTCTCTCAACATCAACCACAGCCACAGCCACAATTACCACAATCCATGATTGAGCTAACACCAGACAAACCATTACCAGAAAAGGGTAAGCTCTTGCAAGCAGTGATGAAAGCTGGTCCTCTCCTTCAGACCCTTCTCCTTGCAGGACCTCTTCCCCAATGGAGACACCCTCCTCCACCACTTGAGTCCTTTGAGATTCCCCCTGTCACCATACCTTCACCACCACCACAACCACAACTCCTCAACCCAGATTCCTTTCTTAACACTGACGGTAGTAGCACCACCACAGCCAACTGCGGAAGGGTTAGTCGAAAAAGGGTCTTCTGTGACGGCTCTGATTCTCCCACCGAGACGAAGTACCAAAGGCTACTACTTCACTGACTTACTTCCCCCAAGTCAGATTCACATATTTAGTTTCTAATTTATATATTTATCCGCAAGCTTTTAGGATTAGAGGGTAAGAGTAACAAGCTGGTACGCGACTGATCTAGCTTCTGTACAGTGGTTGTTTGTTCACTTGTTCTAATACAGAACACAAGTTATCCGGATTTAACTCATTGAGAGAGAAGACAAGGATGATGATGATGAAGAAGAAGTGCTTGGTTTAGGCTTTCTGGCTTTACTTTGGTGAAGATTTGTCCTTGGCATTTTCAACTCTTCACATTCTACTTTTGCTTCCTAGGGGCCTTTATTTGATTTCTCTTAAATTATTATTATTATCATGTAACAAAGATACTGTAGTCCAACAAGCATTTAGTTTGAGTGTGTGTGGGTGTGAAGTGAATTGATTGATCTCTGTAAGATCACATCAACAATTAAGAGAAATGGTGTGGAGTTGGTGGATTGTGGAGATGAGTGTGTCCAACGACCAAAGGGAAGGTTTTTGAGTTCTGCTTGTCGGGTTGGGTGGACCCAAAATTTAGGAACACAGGATCTGTTACTGGTGTGGTGTATGATTATGTTAAGCCTTTGTTAGGGTTGTTATCATTATGCAGGTCTAATCTTGTGCTTTTCCAAATATTTTTTTCTATTTACTTTTTCATTATATTAATTTAAGTCCGTGTTTGGCATCTAAACTTGTTTTCACTTACATGCTTCCATAGTCTCAACGTGAGTTCACAAACATTTCTTCTGTATATTAGAGCAGAAAATGTTGACTACTATCATGCTCAATGAAAGCATGGCAATTGGGGTCGAAAAAAGAGAGATTCTGCAGACAAACGTAACATGCTGCATTATGGTATAAAAAAGGGGTTGAATTATATTGGGCGAAAAAGAAAAGGTTAAATTATATATTAGTCTCAGAACATTTCTTATTTGTGTAAGCAGCAGGTTCCTTGTCCTCGTTTTCTTCCTATGCCACATCCTCTCTCTCAGTACATTTCTTTTCTAAAACAGGATTAGTTATATTTTAATTTTGTACAACATGTACAGTTTCATTTATAAATAAAAAATAGATAATGTCGCCGAAAAATAAAATTGCAGAAAATAATATATAAAAACATTTTGTATCCTTCTTCTAGAAAACTCATTTTAAAATTTTTAGTAAATTTTACAAGATATTAACTAGACTCGTAGAGGTATTGACGTGACTTTTAATTAAAATCTTAAGTCATTAATTTTGTTTGATTTTTTTAAATATTATTTAACTTTTTATCCTAGTTTAATGGGAAAAATTAATTTTATTAACTATTAGTTTTGATACCATTTATTAAGAAAGTCAGAAATACTAATCAGATCTCGTACAAAGCAAAACCCACACAAAGAATTGATATTATCTTCAACTCAATGTTTCATTCTCTATTTTTCTAACAACCAATTTTAGCATTAATTGTTCCAAAGTTAAATTTAGGATAGCTTAACTTACTATTGAGCATACTCATTCAATTCCGAATCTTAAAAGTACAGTTACATCAAAGATTACTGTGTTGAGTTGAATCTTTGAGATGCCTAATTTGGTAGTGAGTGATTTTTTTTTTTGTCGATATTTTGAGCTTAAAAGGTTATGTAGAGTGATTTTGATTTTGAGTGGAAGAAAGAAAGAAATTAAGGATGTGTTACTTTCAATCTAGCTAGCTTGCAACAATAGATCCATGGGAGAGATGGAAGGAAGAAGTCCTGGAGAAAACGCGGTAAGGCACATTGTGGACAGTGAAATAAGCCGCAAATGGCGCCACTCATGCATCACTAAACTACACAAACGGTCATACAAACACAACAACTAACTTGGACCTAAGTTTGACATTCAAACAAACTTTTACAGGCCCATACACAGGCCCAATCTAACGCCTTCTTCCCGCTACAGGCCCACGTTAACACTTACCAGCTTGCATTCACAGAGAGATTATACATAAATAAAATATTATTTTAAAAAAAAAAGAAGAGGAATAGAAATGAGTGAAGTGTGGATTAGGTTACTCCAGGGAACGCGGAGGCTTGAATATTTGGTCGATTCTATAAACAAAATTGTGGAAAACATTAGGCAGAGTGCCACCTTGAGTCAATTTATTTCTCTGGCTTCCAAAATGCCTTTCATGGTGGACATAATCATATTCAATTTCTCTTCTCAGTCACCTCCATGGAGATTGGGACATCACTTTCACACTTCTTCTACACATCTGGAATAAGAAAAAACAAACACAGTTAGTCTTCTAAATCAGAAATCTCATAATTCTACTAGACTACAAAAATAACAGCTAAAAAATGTGTTATTTTAAATAACTATATTTAAAAAAAAAAAAAAACTTTATCTAACCTACTTAGTAAATAATTTTTGCATAATCTAAGCTTGATATAGGCTGTAACTTTCATCCGTAACTTTATTGGGGAGATAATATACGCCTACTTTTAACTTGGTACCCTAATGTTACATAAAATCAAAATTAGTCTATATTTAAAAAAAAATCATCAATCAATTTAACCCATTAAGGCTTACTTAGTAATGGGGTTATGGATAATTTGTATGGAGTTTTAGTTCAATCTCCATGCATTATAAACACAAAAAAATTAATTCGTTTAATCTTCAAAATTAATATATTGATTAATCTATTGTCTGACCTCATTAAAAAAATCAATAGGATCCCTGGTATTAGAAACTAAATTAACACAAACCCAAGTTAATCAAATCAATTAATATTTAAAAAAAGCCAAAATAATTGAAAAATACAATAAAAGACGATTTTTTTTTTTCTAATAGAAATAAGCGATATTATGTTAAACATTATATTAATATCTTATTGGTTGTTATGCTTGTATTCTAAAAGCCTGCTAAAACATGGTATAAGGGAAAAAAAAAAAAAAACAAAACCTGCCC
>Ga0209489_109772_pt1 | contig 11556 bp, 2 predicted proteins | sample SiratrowhiteBW_FD_187527 | JGI IMG/M metagenome (GOLD analysis project Ga0209489, IMG submission 187527) | Root nodule microbial communities of legume samples collected from California, USA - Siratro white BW (SPAdes) (version 2) | ecosystem: Host-associated > Plants > Roots > Nodule | place: USA...
AGAAAAACAAAAAAAAAAAAAAAAAAAAAAAAAAAAAAAAAAAAAAAAAAAAAAAACTGAAACACATAGCAAAAACGAAGAAAAGCAACCCGAAAGAAGCAAAAGGGTATAGGCGAAAAGAATCAAAATGATCGAAACCAACTTTTTTCCCCAAAAGAAGTGTGAAAAATAAGAGAAACATGGTTGTACCTGGGAAGGAGGTTGAGAAACGCGGTTGTGGGAAGAAGCAGAGGCTATGGCAAAGGCAGCAGCGTTTATAGTGTCGAAAGTGTTGTTGGCATCAGTCCCATTAGTCCGTCTCATGTCTGTGTTTTGGCGATGAGAAAAATGTTGTGAAGAAGAAGGGAAAAGGGAAGCATAAAGAAGTGGGAAATATTAGGAAGAGAAATTGAGTTGAAGAAGGGGTTATGATATGATAGTGGAGAATCAAATCTGAGTTTATGTGTTGTGTTATGGTGTGGTGTTGTGTTGAGGCGTGAGTTGCGTTGGCGTGTATTTGTGTCGTGTCTGAGTACAACGCTGTTACGAGTTGAGGTCAAACACGGCAATGACTTGCTCCTCATGTGATTAACGAAGACTCACTTCTTCCTTTTTTATTTATCCCAAATCATATATTTTACCCAACTACCCTTCTTTTCCAAATCTAAATATTATGTTATTTCTCTGTTTTCCACCTTAAAATTCGTACACATACTTTTCAAACTTTGGTTCAAATATGATTATATTCTTCTTATATTATAAAAGGTTTTTATTTAGTGATTGGTACGTCTAGAAGATTATTGTCTTTCATAAACCTAAAAGACTTCTTCTATTTACATGCAAATTATTTAACAAATTATCAAAATAATACAAAAGTATAACCTAGTATGTGCAAGTAATGTTAGTTGCGGGATTTTATTATTTGTTAAATATTAATAAATAAATAAATGGTGTTGTTGTTGGAGAGAGAGAGGAGTGGTTGTTTACGTTAGCGGGAGTGCACGTGCGCACACCCATTTTCTGGATGACTTTGGTTTCGTGCGCAGCACCATCCCACTCACCTCTGTGGGCCCAGCTCGCCAATTTGGGCCCCACTCGGCCATGTGGGCCAATCTTCTTCTCTCTCTTTCCTCTTTTACCAGCCCAGCCACCACTTTCAAATAACTTGCACGAATGCTCAATCTCTATATTTTTTTTATTTACTTATTACTCATTTCTCGATGGGATAATATTATTAATTATTCTCCCTCAAATTCAGGCCCAAAACATCATTATGGATCCTAACTCCAATCTTTTCATTCTTTTATTCTTCATTAACCTTTTTTTATATCATCATTAGCATGCTTTTTAGTCTTTCTTTAATTATCTAATTCGAAATACGGGGCCAAGTTTTCTGTAGCTATTTAAGTATTTTTCATAAAAAATAACTCTGTTGAAGTTAGATAGAGCGATTCTAAATGCTCCTTATTAGTTTATCCAGGACTCAAATTATTTACTTTAGTTAATATTTTGAAATGACAGAGATGACGTCATAAATAATATTTTAGTTGTGAACATGTTGCTGTTTTTTGTTTAGGAAATGCATGAAAAAGTTATTTTGTTTTGTGAATTTGAGTTGTCTACGAGGTTGAAATTTGGTTGTGTGGTTGAACTAACATGCTTGGAAAATACGAAGCATGAAACAACTCCCCCATTTTGGAAACTGGCCAAATTAGCGTCCCATCTTTTTAATTTTTAACAAAAAGGATCATTCTAGAACTCTAGTTTTTTCATTCCACTCTATTGTTGCCACGAGTCATCACCCTCACTTCGCTATTTCCTTTCAATTTCCATCTTTATCTCTTTACGTGTGAAAAAATCGATATTTATTTTTATTTATTTTAACTTAATTTTGTAATTTTTTTTATCATGGTAACTTTGATGTTTTATCTCATAGGATGATCAATGTAAACAATGGATGAGATTTACTGATCATGGTTTCAAGGTCATATATAACACTTGAAAAATGAGTATTAAACTCACATAGATAACAGACAAAATTCAAAATAATTACTCAAAAAGAAAAAATGATAAAACTTGTTATAGCATTAGAAATGTGCTTGAGAAACTGTGGGCTCACTGCTAGGTTTGTGACCAAAAGCCGAAGCTATGACATGTGATTTCTCTTGTTTTGGTCTCCACAAAAGCAATCCTAAGCTTTCTAATTATTACCCTATGTCTACCTGTACTTCACTTCATACACTACATTTTCACTTCTTAAAATTTATATATATATATATATATATATATATATAATTTGGAAATAGGCTTATTAAAGATATATAAAAGATTTAATTGATTTATTCTGCACTTAATTATTTTAGTGAAAATGAGGTGTTTGGTAGCACTTGTCATTAGTTAAAAACAAGTTTAATGGCATATAAGAAGTTTTGAATAATATAATGTTTAAATTTGTTATTAGCCTATTATCTCTTCTTAGTGTTCTCTCATTTTATTTTATTTAAAAAAAAAAAACTATATTACTTATGAAGAGGAAATATTAACTGTCATCCAAGTCTAACAAAATCAAGAATAATTTAAACAAAAAAGTATTAGATTACTTTTTGGTATTTATGAAACTTACTTTCTCACATTAGTGGTCCCGTAACTTTCACATTTAACAAGTCAAATTTCACATCTCATAAAATCGTGTTCAGTCGAAATGAAAAAAAAAAAAAATAGTTATCTTTAAAAAGACAACATTATTCCAAATTAGATTTTTTTTCTTACTGACTTATCAAAACTTGATATATTAAAATAAATTTTAAAAGATAATAAAAATCGAAACTATTTTAATAAAAGAATATATTTTAGCTTGCGAAAAATATCATGAACATATTTGTTATATCAAAATCAATTTTTGTAATTGTAACTTGAAATTTATTTCCTTAATTTAAAAAATAAACTGTGTGCTATATGATTTGATAAAAATTATAAAGTAAAGAGTTTTTTTGGATTGTTTATTTGCATCAACATACAACTTCACATAATCTAAACAACTGTCATGAGTGGCTTCAGTTTTTTCTCTAACCTTTTGTCTTTTTTGAAGAGAAAAAATTGTTAAAGGAAATCAAAGTATCTTACTTCTTTCATCGTATTCTGGGTAAATTATTGTTTCCTATAATCCGATTGTAAGACTACATACTATAGGAAGAAAATTGTGAAAGGCTATGTTGCCTAGCTAGTGATGTTTTTGATGCCATGAAACATGGTGATTGGCATTTTGCAAGCACATGTGATTATAGTCTAGAAGAAATGAATTAATTAAAGAAGTAAATTTTGTTTGAAAGAAATTGTTTAACCCACTTTCCTCCAAATTTCCTCAAGAGTCCTTTTGCTAGTTGTTGGTATGATATGATGAAGAAAGGTTCAAAAGGTGGGGCAAGAACAATAATAAAAGTCATAGATAGATTCTTTTCCCTTTTGCTTGTGTCCTAGGGCAACTGAAATAACAATTAAACTGAAGACTTTTTGAGGCCATAATTAATCTAAGTTTAGATAGCAATCTTGTTAGATAAATGGGGACACCTTTTTCATCATTGGACAGATAGTAGTAAGCATCACAAGTGATAATATCAAATTCATCATGGCATTGTGATTGTGCTACTTAATTTTCTTTATGACCCCACCCTTTTTCTTTGACTTATTCGAATGCAAACAAAGAGTTAGAAATACCATTTTCATATACAATTACAAGCATAAATCTAGGTGCACAATTCATGTAAAATTAAACATTAGCTACCCAAATTTTTCGGAGCTAATTTATTATGGCATCCACCAATTTAATATACAATTAAGAAGCCGAAAATATAGTCTGAAAATTTTGATTACGCTTAATTAAGATTAAAAGAGGGAAATGAGAGTTCGGAAATTTAGGTTAAGCGTGTATATTATAAAGAGAGTAATGGAGAATTATTAGTTGTTCTTCAGTATAATATTAATGCACAATAATATGCTTGAAAGTGTTTCGCAAAATAAAGTTCTTGAAAGAATTTTTTGAATTGGTTCATTGACTTTTCTACATAACGTATTGTACTATAGTGTTATTTTCTAATTAAATTTAAAGTTTTATCTCTAAAACGACGTCTTAGAGTAATATTGACATTAGAACATAATTAATACTTGATAATTTTTGTTGATCAAACATTACTTTAGCATGGCATGGATCGATCCTAGAATTCCAAACCATTTTCAATGTATAATAAAAAAAGGATACAATTTTTTTTTTTAAATATTTTATGATAGAGTTTTAAAAACATAGATGAAAAAATAAAATTTTCACATTCAATTATGCATCCATATATTGCATTATTTAATTTTTTTTTTTTAAGTTTAGATATCTTTCCATTCATAATCAACAACTAACCTATTGATCACCGTATATGAATGAATATAAAAATGGTATTGGAACTGGATACGAGTGAGGTTACAAAATACGATATTTTTAAAAAAATAAGGTGCAAATACGTTAATAAAATATACAGGATTAAATCATATTTTTATCTCTAAATTTTTTTTCAGTGTTTTTAGCATTCAATATTTAATAAATATATAAATTTCGTGCTAACAATAACTTTATTATTCTTCAATTAACCATATTGATTTTTAATTATCCAAGCCAACCTATTTATTAAGGGTAGAATATTAAAAATATTGAAAAAAATAGAAATACCATTTTTAATGCGGTCAAAATTTTAAAAGTACTACAAACCCATTTAACTCAAACATGTAAAATACATAAATTGTATAAATTTATAAAGCAGAAATAAACACTATTCATAAAATACAAGAATAATAAATTATTCTCTAATATGACAAAAATAACTCCAGTATAGTATATAAGTATCACTATCATCTCACAATTTTAACCATTTCAATCTTATCATTTTTTTCGTACTTATTCAAAAATTGTCTCTAAACCTATGTTTAGCATAACATTTTTATCTTTATTTAGTAGCTGACAAATTTGTTTAACCTTAGCAGGAATGGTTGATATACAAAGTTTATGCAAAGATATTAAATAATTTTTTTAAAACGTTAGATTCCAACTCTTTACAATTTTTTTATCTTATTATAGTAAAATTTTAATATATATATATATATATATATATATATATATATATATATATATTCCTTCACTCATAAGGTAAAATTTTATTAATATTTTAATAATAAGATAGAAATATTACGTAAGATATTGATAATGCTAGATAATAATTAGTTTATGATAATTTTATATGACAATGGTTATATTAACTAATACAATAAAAGTATCTTTTTGGGTAACTATGATATTCATAAGTATCTATCCATATGAAAGTATGATATCCACTTAAACAAACAATATTTTTTTATTTTTATTTTAAATTTGACAATAAAAATTAAAAAAAAAACCATTAAATCTAGAATTAATATACTATTTGTTATCTTGTTTTATCAGCTACTTGATAATTTTACTAATATAATAAGCTAATTTAACAAATTTCAATTATTAGCTATCAGTTTTCAGTTTTCATCTAACTTTAATAGTTTTGTCAAATGTTATTTAAAGAGAGTAACAACTTCAAGAATGACAACTTCTCTAAATGTGTCAACAATCGCCACCAATATGTCATAATTTGCTCTCAGCCATTACAAGTCAGATTTATCGAAAAAAAGATGGAGACTTAGATGTTAAAAAACTAAATGTTTGATCCTGATAAAATAACTGTTTCGACTTTCTCGCAATTAAGTCCATTTCAGATATGAGAATGGGACAACGTACACAGCTAAATAATACACGTACGTACAAAACTCAAGCATCTATCTTTAGTAAATATTTTTGTTACATATATACCACATGCTACATACTCAAATTTGGTTTGAAATGGAGGATCAGGTATATGAGAGTTTTGTTAAACAAGCATCAAACTATGTTAGGAGGAAGGTGCAAAAGGTGTTAATGCAGTACAAGATTGGTGAAAGGAAAATGCAAAATGCAATGTTTTTTTAGACTTTCGTTTTTAAAATAGTTTTAAAAAACAAATAAATTTAGACATATCCAAGACAAATTAGTTCACTTTTTATCAAATTTGATAATTTTTTTTTATCAAATTATCAATAAAATCAAAAGTAAAAAAAAAAAAAAAAAAAAAAAAAAAAAAAAAAAAAAAAAAAAAAACGCTATAATCATATCCATTGAATTGTTTTTAAGTAGCAAGATAAATTAGTTCACTTTTTATTATTGCATAAAGCTAACATCCTAGGGACGTAGATATAGAGGTCATCTATATCCGGAGTTAAGACATGCATGCAAAAAGAGAGCCACCCGTTGTTGCGCCAAAGCTTGCACAGGATAGAGATGGTGGCAGCAATTGCTTTCGCCAGAAATATACCATAACTGTCTAAAAGGCAGCTTGGAGTTTTCTTGTGTCATGGACACTTAAGCAGCTAAGCTTTTCGAGGCTATCTCATACACATTTTCCGATAGTCCATTACTAGACATGATCCTCTCCAACTGAGCCTGAAAAACACCAGATTTTTTCAGCAAAGCTGATACCCAACGGCGGCAATTCAATAATAAGAGAAAATGAGAGCAAATGTGAAAAAATGATAAGTTTATTACCTTCGCAAGTTTTTGTCTGTCTTCATCATACCGCTTCCATCTTGAGAAGGCCGACACCATTCTCGAGGCAACCTGCATTTCTCCAAACCAATAAATTGTCATGTACAACATAAGGATCATGTAGCAACAATGCACACAAATGAATGAACAAGAAACTTAAAAGAAGGCTAATGTGAAATGACCTGAGGATTTATCTTGTCTAGTTGCAGCACAATTTCTCCCAAAAACTTGTAGCCTGATCCATCCTTTGCATGAAAGTTCACCGGAGACCCACAGAAACCTCCAATGAGAGAGTACACTTTGTTGGGATTGCGCAGGTCAAATGCTGGGTGGTTTAACAGTTTCCGCACATTCTCAACATTCCCAGGAACATCAGACATTGCTTGCAGAGCAAACCATTTGTTCACCACCTGGAAAGGCAAGCAGCGTATAAACTAGTAATCCAGAAACTCCACTGTAGAATTACCATCAAGTAGTAGGTAGGAAGAACTTCTAAAATAAAACTGAACATATGCACACATATCAGTGACACAAACATGACATATTAAATAGTAGTCAGCAAGGGCAAACACAAAAGACTTAAAAATAACTGGAGTAGGCGTCAGAAGGAAGCATGTTCTTCATAGATGTTAATGAAGGAAACACTGTGCTTTTCACAAATAATAGTATGAAAATCATTAGCACTTAAGTTTAATACAGCCTCACCATCAAATAGGATGTTAAGGTTTATAAAATACGTGGGAGATATAGACAAGGAATGGAGAAAACGAGCCCAACAGAAAAAAACATAATTCCAAAAAAAGTCATAAAGATCGAGATATTTACCAAGAAATCATGCTGCCACTTTGCATAAAAATCAGCTAGAACATCATCACGGGTTTTACCGGGGTTCTGGGCTATGGCAGCCAAAGCAGCAAATTGTTCAGTCATATTTGTGGCAGATTTGTACTCTTGCAGCGCAAGATTGGTGAGTTCTTGTTCCTTGAGGCATCCAAGATAAGCTACAAAAAGAAAAAGATCAAAAGATCATCCATGTAAATGCCTATTAGTATGTAACAGGAGATGTATATACCAAGAGCAATATTCTTCAGAGCACGCCTAGCCAAGTTTGAGTGATTGAAGACATATTCTTCTGTGCTCCTATTACTTTTTACCTGCAAACAGGTAAACAAGCATATCTGTTATTGAGGAGATTCATACAATTAAGAGAAGATATTTAAAATTCTAGGTCATACCGTGAAGAGGAACTCTGATCTCAGTTCACTTGCAAGCTGATTCCTGATAAAAGTCCGAACAGCATGAACAGCATCTGGATCTGCAACCCCCATCATGTCCATAATTTCTCCTTCCCCAGGCAGAGTAATTGCCTTTGCCACAAATTCCTAATGATAAAAGAGTATAAAGTTCAATCAGAGAAATATAATGATAAAAATCCATCCACAAAAAGAAAATTACAAAGAAAAAAATTGTCCTAGGCATACTTTGTCCAGACTTGAGTCACACAGAATACGTTTGAACCCATCAACAAAATTGGGATTCAAAACCAATGGTTTGTTATGTTGAAAATCATCCACCAAGTTAAGCATCAATTTCCGTGCCAAAACTTGTCCAGCCTCCCACCTGAATCATTTGAATGTGCCATCGAATAACTTCCCATTGAAATATCAAATAAAAAAGAATAAATTGCAACTTCAACGAAGACAAACCGGTTGAATTCATCAGAATCATTAGCTAGCAAGAAAAACAGGTCGCTCTCAGTGAGATCAGATTCCAGACGAACAGGAGCACTGTATCCCCTTAACAGAGAAGGAACAGGCTTCTCAAATATATCAGTGAATACAAACTCTTCCTCTTTCTACAACAGATACAAATAAAATTATCAGTTAGTCACGAATATCAAAAAGTTTACCCATGCTCGGCATCTTATTCTATTTCGACAAAAAACCTACCACTACTGGGACCTAAGTTATGCAATATTAAGTAGAATAGATAGATAAAATTATTACAATTTCAGTGCCTTTTTTCTTCAACCCAGTTATTTAACATGTATGCACGTACATGTAATGAAACAAAGTATACTTTTACTTTGTAGTATATCTGTTGTCATAATAACTATGCGTTATTAATTTAACTACATAAGGTAATGGATCCAGAAAACCTTAGTGGGGAAAACGCAGGATAAAAACATATGTAAATTTTAAAGAACGGTTGAATGATGAGAATTCTACAGTTTGGAATGGGAAGATGACTGGCCAAATGAATTCGTTCATTAAAAGAGGAAAAAAGTCAGTGTTTGAAGTCATTGACTGATTTGATTCACTTTTGGGAAAATTTTGTTAGGTTGAAATACATTTTCATAAGCCTTTTTTGGGGTGGAAAAAAATATAGACTGATAATATAGAAACAGAAAATTTTGAAATGTTTTGAGTCCATCAATGACTAAAAAGTAGAAAATATTTCTTTTGACGAAAACCAAACCACAACTTCCTTATCCATACATTCTCATCCTAAAAATGTTTGCTTTGTTTAATATTTCAGTTCTGGACACAATAGATCTACATATTCTGAAATTAAAAATATTCTGGAAGGTGTCAAATTAAGAATAGTGCATATCATTAGAATTTCCCCAACCTTAAAGAAGTTCAAGATTGTAATGACTAATGAACTCACAGTCAAACAGTACTCATTTCCCTTGAAGAGAAAAGGGAAGAAGGGTGGAAATTGCAATTGTACATTATCCACCTGCTACAGAATATATGTCAAAAACCTGCTTGACAGGTATAACTACCTTAAAACCACAGTATGGCCACTGTGATTGGGAACCGGCCAGGTAACCAATCCATGAACTCAGAAAAATACAGATGATTTTGAGAACCAGTCAAACCAGTTCTGGAAACAAGTTTGAACGGTATTTTTTTTATTTTTAATTTAATATATGCTTTAAAGATAAAGAAATCACATTTAATGAAGATTAAAAATAGGTATAAATTATTTTATCAATTTTCTTTTATAAAACATAATTTACTTTTACTCATTTATATTGATCTGTTATTTTACTTTTTATTCTACATGTGAACTGGTTATGGTTAACGGGCATTGAGGCATCTTATTAAAAGTTAAACTTAACTATTATGATATATTTCATACGGAGTTTTATATATCCTTTGAATCTTAAGACAGTATAATGATGTTTTATTTTAGTTTTTATTGTTACAAATTTATAATATTGTATTCATTTAACATTATTCCATGAACTATTTCATTAATACTGGTTCGACCACTATTAAATAATTAAATCCTTGGACTGGTGTCTAAACTAGTTTTAACTGGTCTGGTTTTAAAAAATTGACTTACAAAGTTCAAATAAAAAACAAGAGAGCGAAGTTCTAAATAACCTTGGTCACTCTAAGGACTGTAGTGTAGACTGGTTGATCACTGTTTGAAACAGATTGCAGAGTCCCGTTGTGATAAACACTAGAAAGAGGAATTTCCTTGCCGGTGGAATCAAGCAAACCCACTGCAACAGGAATGAACTGGGGTTCCTTGACTGGTTGTCCTGGAGTTGGCGGTATCTCTTGACTGCAAAAATGTCCCCATCAAACATATTAAAGACAACCACAAATAAATCCAAGGCCAGCATACCTTCAAATCACCCCATCAAAAATGAGAAACCAAAAGTTGATGTTTTCTTTGTGTACCTAATATTCAAAGAAAAGGTATATGCTTCTGAATTATAAGAAGTCTTTACTTTTACAACAGGGGTCCCAGCTTGAGAATACCTGAACATTTGCTCGTAAGGTAAGATACAAATTACCATAACATAGCAGTGAGAAAAATTGAAGTCATAAATACACACCATAGCAAGAAATTTGCAAAATCAGCACCATTTGCATCCCGCATGGCAGTGAAAAAATCTTCACATGTTACAGCTTGACCATCATGTCTCTTGAAATAAAGGTCCATGCCCTGAAATACGTGGAGTTTGTAAGAGTTGAACATTAAATTAAGAGATTGCAGGTAATACGGTTGTTATAGGCATTAGATAAACATTCTTACTTTTCGGAAGCCTTGACTTCCCAAAAGGGTTTTGTACATTCTGACAACTTCAGCCCCCTGATACATAGGATCATAAGAACAAAATACCAGAGAGAAGGATGTAGAGGGACTAAAATCATAGTGATTATGGTCAAACCTTTTCATAGACCTGCAGAAAAGAATGATACCATTACAAACTATTCAATAATGAGAAAAAAAAAATGGAGACAAACTGGAGATTAAACCAACCAAAGAATTTGAAACATACCGTAACTATATTTTGACATTGACAATAGGGCGACATCAGAAATTAATCCACATGTGTCGGCAAAAATGATAGATAAATTAGTAGAGGAGAAAAAATTATTACATAATATAGTAAAATTTTTAAATATGATATTGACTCAATTATTTAAGTTCTAAAAATATGGCATGCCTGTGTAGAAGTTGTCCATCTGTCAAAATGAAAAACAAAAAAAATAAACACAAACTTAGAAGCAAATATATTAAGGGGAATGGGGGTAAAATATATTTTTGAAAACAAATGATGAGTGGAAATGATTTCCATATTCTAACCTTGATATAAGAATGTGGTCGCACTGGATGGGCCATGGGACCAGCATCCTGGAAAATTAGTTAAAAATATCAGAATACTACCTCACATCATGATATTCAACATTAATTAAAAGCATAGTTAATAAGATAACTTGTAGATATAATGAGAGGAACAGTCAGAAAAACGTCACTGTAGGATTCACAAAAATAATCATAACAGAAAAGCAAAAAAAAGTAACCTGTGGAAACTGGTAATTTCTAAGATTAGAAACATCAGCAATCCGCTTTACAGTACGACTTCCCATATCAGATGAAAATTCCTGCCAATAATCAATACATTGCAT
>Ga0209489_109775_pt1 | contig 11555 bp, 4 predicted proteins | sample SiratrowhiteBW_FD_187527 | JGI IMG/M metagenome (GOLD analysis project Ga0209489, IMG submission 187527) | Root nodule microbial communities of legume samples collected from California, USA - Siratro white BW (SPAdes) (version 2) | ecosystem: Host-associated > Plants > Roots > Nodule | place: USA...
TATATATATATATATATATATATATATGTTGATAAAAAATTCATGATAATAGATTATTATATTATAATAAATAAAATATTTGTAACATAATTATGATGATAAAATTATACTTGTAAGAAAGGAAAAAAGTTAAAGTTATAACACTTTGTAAAATTCAAACAAATAATTAAAAAGGAAAAAAACTAAAGTTATCACTTGTAAAATCTAAATAATTAAGAAATAAGTTCAAGCTTAACATATTTTCAAAAAATCAATTTATTAAATATTGAAATGTAAGTCTAAGTTTTCATGTTGAATAAAAATAAAAAGTTGAATAATATATGAAATAAGATAGAAAACCCACAAATTTATTATCTTTTGTAAGTAATGTCAATCTTTTATTAGAATTTGACTAAATTTTTCTTATTGTGAAATTTTCTTAATGTTAATTGAACGTAAGATCTTCGACACATTCTTTACATATTATACTTTAAATTTAACTTTAACTTTACAAAATTAACACCTTTTAAGATGAGATGAGGTTTGTATTAAACTTATCTTATAAATTAGTCTTATATCTAATTCAATGTCCGAGAACTCCTTATTTCTAGTTTAATGTGTGAGAACGTTTAATCTCTTATTCAATGTGTGATTGTCCAACAATTCCTATATTCTTCTCTAATTAAAAATAAACAACAAATAAAAATACAAAGATGAGAATAATAATCAAATGTATGTCTTATAAACCATTTGATTAAATTCAAGAGAATTTATCTAAATGTAATACATCATCTTTTGCTTTCTGATATAATAATTCAGTAAAAAAGTATTAGACAAAAAAGTCCTTTATAGTTGAGACTATTAATTACAAACAAAGACTTAATATAGTGATATTTTAAAAAGTGTATAATATTCTGACAATTTATTCTAAATTAGTCTAGAATTAAGACAATACTAAAATATTATGTTCCAAATAATGAATTTGTCTAAAATAACTAGGAAACTATATATCATAAACTATATAATCATTATTAGTCTACAATAACTAGTATACGAATAACACACCTAAAATATAGATTTTGTTAAAGCTATATTTAATTGTTTTCTTCTCTCTTTTTTGAAACTTTATATTAGATAATATATCAACATAATGTTAAGTTTTAAAATACAAAAGAATCTATTTTTAAAAACACTTGAAATTTCACACACAACTATTATTTTTTTTAAAAATTGAATTAATTATATATTATAATGAATAATAAAAACAAATTTAAAATAGTATGATGTATATTGGTTGCACATCTGATGAAAATATATTGTGGTTGTGTAGTACCGTCAAAAAGGACAAATTGGCATCACCATTCCAACTCACTACTTTCTGCCAAAATCTAACACTGCTGCTGATGCCAAGGCTGCAAGTAGAGCTCTCGACTTTTTCTTTGGTTGGTACGTATTTCTCATGATAAAATCAAACTCAGAAAATTCTGTATTTTTACTTGCTGTCACCAGTTTTTCTCTTGCCTACCAGAAACTACCTTAAAAATGGTAACCCTAATAAGCATATTACAAAGAAAAGAAAAACAACACATTACACCATTCTCCTATCACCATAACATAGAAAATGGTCGGAATATAAAATCCACAAATTCATTGTTGTAAGATCTTCACCTTATTATGTGATAAAAAAAAATTAATTTTAAATATTGTAATTGTACAAATTCATTCTCTGCAGGTATGCTCATCCGGTTACATATGGTGACTATCCTGAAAGTATGAAATCTTCAGTGGGTGCTAGACTCCCTACTTTCACAAAAGCTGAATCTGAAGGCCTCAGAAAATCCATTGATTTTCTTGGTATCAATTATTACACCACATATTATGCAGAACATGCTGCAGCAGTCACCGCCAACAGGACCTTCTACACAGATATGCTAGCCACTCTCAGCAGTAAGTAAAACTAACTACAGAAAATTATTATATTTTACTAATTTTTAGCACTTTACTGACCAACACAATCAACAACTTTCTCTTGATCACAGCGGAAAGGAATGGTCTAGCTGTTGGTACCCCGGTACAGTACATTTTCTGTCAAACTATTTAACCTAATCATACTTGATTTTTGTTGGTTGATGCATGTACCATTTGCTTCATCTCATACAAGTAGTATTTCATCTAACAATGAAACTAAGCTTGTATGTTTTGGGCAAAAATGCAATGGCTGTGAAAATGCATTTCTACTTCTAATGAAGCAAAAATTTGTTGTTGTGCAGACTGCTTTGAGTTGGCTCTATATCTATCCCAAGGGAATTCATTATCTTATGTTACACATAAGGGACAAATACAAAAATCCACATGTTTACATCACAGAAAATGGTAACAGCATTACAATGATCCTATCACATAATTTATCAAGTGATTATGAATGGTCAAGGAATTAGGTTAATTAGAAACTAATTAATTATATGGTTCTTAATTTTTTAGGCATCGCTGAATCAAGGAATGACTCCATACCAGTCACTGAAGCACGCAAGGATGGAATCAGGATTAGATACCATACTAGCCATCTTAAATTCCTTCTTCAAGCCATCAAGTGAGAAAATAAAATAGGTTTCTTATTTATACATATTCGGTTCATAATGAACTATTTAATAGTGATGATAATTGTTTTTCCTTGCATGCAGAGATGGTGTTAACGTGAAGGGCTACTATGCATGGTCATTTTCTGACAGCTTTGAATGGGATGCTGGTTACACAGTTCGATTTGGCCTCATATATGTGGATTACAAGAACAAGTTGATAAGATACCCGAAGTTCTCTGCTTTTTGGCTGAAAAAGTTCCTTCTCGGCTGATCTATTGTTTCGTTGACATGTCTAGTGTTTTTCTTGGTTACTCCCTAGTTATCACTTGTATTGGGGTAATCAAGAAATTGTTGTTATCAAATAAATAGTCCAATTGCATGTGAAAGTAATATACCACCGGTTCATAAGGTGGCTATGAGTTCTAGAGTTTCGATGTGTGAGGAAATTGCTAATAATAATTCTATCTCTTTTTATAATCTCTCTTATCAATAAAATTCCCAAATCTCTTAAAATGTTAATTTTATTAAATGCTAATTTCATTATCTATTAGTGAGTTTATATGTATTAGAGATCTCACATAAGACAAAATCAATTTATAATATATAAATCACATTAAGTACTAATTTTATAAAATTAAGTTACATTTAAATTTATTTTTAATATAATATAAAAAAAGACATTTTTTCTATAGAAAAAATAAAAGCACTTCTCCGCTGCAACAAGGTTTCTGGTGTTGATAACCTATCATCTTCTCACTTGTCTCGGTTTATGCTTAATCTCACTTTAAAACTTTTCTATCATGTTAATGTAAGAGTAACTAAGGTTAAAGTTAAAACCAGGAAGGAAAAACTTTTAGCCTTATATGAATTTCATGATGGATAAAGCATGATCAGATGATATTATATATATATATATATAACATGTAAGAATTTCAAATCACACTTACTTGTTGTAGAGTCTTTTGAATCTTCAACTTTACAGAGCTCAAGTAACAACAATTAAGATAGCAATGAGATTTCGGTGACCATAAAATCATTTGCAATCATGTAGTTTTATACTGCAGTTTACCTTAATTACTTGATGTGCCTCCATATTCATGCTTCCCTCCTCCTTGGAACTCAAAGTCATTGTTGGAAATTTTCAAGAAAAGCCTACAAAATTCGCAAGAAAACAATTCAAATTAGGCAAAAATTAAGTGTTTTCATAAGTGTTTTTACAAGTGTTTTCACTCTAACATTTTAATTTTCACTCCAACATTTTAATCATATACTCTCAACTTCTCATCAAGAAATATCAACTCTAAAGTGAAAGATGTAATGAATCCAAACTGACCTCAAATTTTTGTGACATAACCGAGAATAAACAATAAATAAAAACTAAAAAGGATCAAGAAGAAAAGGCACCAAAAAGAATCCAACACTTATATGACAAGCTTATACAAAGAAAAGTTTGAAAAAGACTCAATAAAAGGTCAATTTTAATGCAAAATTTTTCACCCATTAGAATAATGTAAAACCTTTATATGAAAGTCAATTAAGAGTCATACAATCTAGAAAAAAAAATCATGCACGATAATAATAAAACAATTTGGCAATCTGCTATAGGAAGTATATATGAAAATTGAATTAAGAAATTAAGATCAACTACACATGAACAACCTTTTATCAAACACTTGGTGAACACAATTTTATGTAAATTTTCTTTTGACTTGTTTTTGCATATTTCTTTTGTTTTTCAAAGTCTATAAGATTTGGTCATTCAAGATAGCTCCCCCCCATCCCCCACCACATGAAATTGTTTCTTATTTTAGTTCTCGAAACTCAAATTCCAAAAGACAGCCACAAATGAGAGAATCATAACACTTGCTTGTAATGTTTGAGTTTTCAATATTCTAAAACATGTTTTTCCTTAAGCAAACTCTAAAAAAAAATTAAACAATTTGAAACTCTATAAAATTTCAAGAAGAAAATAGGAACTCAAAGAAAGAACAAGAACATAAGAATACAAAATCAACCAAGCATCAACATCATACTCATATCCAGAGAGAGAGAGAAATTCAAAAGAATCATGCAAGACTTGGACATAATGGCTTGATTAATGGATTAACTAATGAATAAAAACAAAAAACATTATGTATATACATCAAATATTATTCGGCTAACTCAAGAGCACAAAGAAAATAGAAGAATCACGTCGCATCAAGAATGAGTTTCAAACCCATTTATCAAGAAGACCTCCATTAATGGTGATGAACATCTCCATGGAATGGGTTGACCCTTTGGCTCTGATACCATTTGATGTGAACCTTTGAAGATTTGTAGGATCTAAACCAACTAGAAAGGAAATAAAAATTTCATTCTCCATGAAAGAACCATAGTTGGCGCAAGACAAAAACCCATGGAACGAGAAAAACATTCGGCAATTTAACAAGAACTTTCTCTTCCTTCCACATGAACTTTCTCATTTTTATATGTATCAAAGGAGGAAGATGAAACAGTGCGTCACTTATTTTTTGAATGTGATTTAGTAAGGATATGTGAAATCAATGTAGCAAATGATTTAGGGTAATCGGGGCATACCATTTCAAGGACGAACAACATTTTTAGCAATTTTATGTAATAAAATTGTTTAAGAAACAAAACATTGCAAGGAAAATTTTGTTGGATGTCTATGATATGATTATTGGAAATCAAAGGAATAGTATCCTATTTAGGAACCATGTGGTGGACGCAATTGAGATATTTTCAATTACAAAACTTAAGGCTTGGGGGTGGATTATCAACAAATACCCAAAACTAATTTTTCATACTCAGATTGGTGCATGAACCCTATCAAGTGCTTAAAATCTTTGAAATGAATAGTTACTTTCAATTGTTAAGCTTTTGCTAAAACAATGAATATTTTCCAACGAGTTCTCATAAGGAAAACCAAGGAGCCGAAGTGTGGAGCCACTAATAACATGATGAATGGGGTGATGACACTATTTATCATAGGAAAAAATTGGCATCAAAGAAATGTGGACTACGACCAACACGAGAGGTTATGTCAATCAATTGAACACTAAAAAAAATATAATATCATTCATATATTAACAGACTTCAAAGTCCAGCCCAAGAAAAATGCATCAAAAACCAACAAACTAGTGGAGGAATACACTTAATTGTGGCATTGCACATGCACTACCCTTTCTACACGTTTTTGTTACAAGGTTGTTTCATTTTGTCCTTTTCTCTTTTAGCAACAATAAAAGTTTGTTAGCTTTTCTTTTACGAACATAGTTTGCCACCTCACTATAGATGGACGATTCTCTACTATCCTATGTAATTATATATAGTGTTGTTGTTGCATTAATAAAATTAAGAGAGAATATTTCTTTTCTCCTTCAACAAATCCACTCTCAATTTTTTCATGGTATCATGAGCTCTAGGCTCTCGTAAAATGGCTAGAGGAAACACTAGCTCTTCTGTTGGTTCTGGTACAACAAACTCGTTTCAGCCACTCAATGACAATCAAAATAATCTCTCAAAACCCATCATCCCCATATTACATACATCCTAGTGAAAATCCATCCAACATCATGGTTTCATCACTTCTTATTGTCTCCAACTATCATAGCTGGGCACGATCCATAAAACGGGTTGTGATAGCTAAGAACAAGTTCAGTTTTCTCTCTGGCACTATTTTGATGCCAGATATTCATGATCCCTTGTATCCTCTTTGGTAACGGTGCAACAACCTCATCCATTCATGGCTGATGCACTCAGTTTCCCCTCAAATTGCTCGAAATGTGGATGTGATTGAAGTTGTTTCAGCGATATGAACAACTTGCGTGAACGATTTTCACAGAGTGACTTGCTGAGGGTAGGGGAACTCCAATAAGACCTCTACTCCGTCAAGCAAGGCGCTCTCTCTATAAGTGATTTCTTTACAGAGCTCACAACCATTTGGAAAGAATTAGAAAATTACTGTCCAGCTTTCCATTGCATTTGTATTATTGTACAGCTTCTTTACAAACAATTTCCTTACATTAACTGTCCTAATTTTGATATTTGTGATATTTGTCAATTTGCTAAACAAAAACGCTCTTCATTTTCTCTCAGCATTCACAATGATACTCACATTTTTAATTTAATACATTTTAACATTTGGGGACCTTTCAACATTACATCTATTCACGGGCACAAATACTTTCTTACTGTTCTTGGTGATTACTCCCTGCTTCACATGGATTTTTTTGTTAAAAACTAAGAGTGAAGTAGGAAATTGTGTGCGTGATTTCGTTAGTTATACCAAAATCCATTTTAATTCTCGTGTTAAAAATATTAGAAGTGACAATGGCCCTGAATTTAAACTTTATCAATTTTACTCTGAACACGACATTTTGCACCAAACTAGTTGTCGTGAAACTGTTAACTCTTTCTCAGCAAGTATACTGAGTGTGCAAGTAATATAGACAATAAGTCCAGAATCGTATCCTCAGGGAACAGAATATATAATTGGAGATTAAATACGTATCATGGCATGGTGAATAAAATTTGAAAATTCAGTTTGATGTTTGTGTCGTGAACGAATAAAAGTAAATAACAATTAAAATGTGATTTAAATTTAACAAAGATATTTAAAACCTTGGGATTGAATAATAATATTCTCCTTCGCATGTACCCTTAATTTAATTTAATATTGTCTTTTCCAATTATCAATCTGCGCAAATAAAAGCCTATTCAACCTGATTTCTCTAGCATTGAATTTCATAAACCAAAGTTCCTAACTTCTATGTCTAGTTATTAGGATAATTTAATCAGCTTTAAGATAAGTTGCTATATGCAGTCATTACTCTATAATTCATTTCTGAACTTATAAACATAATGCATTAACGTTTGGTTCTAATTCCAAAAAATGCTTTTCAGTCACAATGAGAAATCTAAAGTATGACAATTTAATATAAAACGTTAAACAAAGATGAATTGAATAAAGCAATATCAAATATTAATCAAGAGTATAATTAAAGTAGAGAATTTACATTCAATCCCAAGAAGAAAGAACTTAGTTACACATGGTAGCCATGAAATCACAAAACAAGATGAAAAGAAAAGATCTTGATCGCAAAAGTGCTTCCTAAGATGGATCGTAATTGATGGATGCCTCCTTCCTTAGCCTGGTGGTCCTTTTAATAACATTCGCCCTAGCAATCAGTTACTTTGGGCTGTTATTTTGTGATTCGCTCCCCAACAGTTACGCTCAACATTAGGGTTTCCTTGTAACAGAATTTAAGTGGATTTTAGCCCAAGCTATCTTCCTAGCTCAAGCGAAAAGTCACTTAGCCTCTTTTCCTTCAATTCTGCGTCATTCTCTTTCTTTAGTCAGTTTTGAACTACTTCTCCACAAAATCCGCTCTTTGCAAAACAAAACTAATCAAATGCGAAATAACTGAAAAAAAAATCTTAAATTAAAACAAATTCTGTTAAATAAAATATTAAATTAAAACAGAATCATTAACAAAATCCTAAAAATATTCCTTATAACTAACTGCTATCAAAATCTCCCCCACTTAGTTTCTTGCTTGTCCCCAAGCAAGACAATCAGAATTAAATTTTTGATTTCTCCTACGGTGTCCTTCAAATGTTTCTTAACTTCAAGCAATTCACTAACAGCTTCATAAATTAGAAATTCAGCAATTCAATAATCAGATGACAAAATGCAATTCATGACAAGATATTATGTCTCACAGTTCTCACCACTGTTTCTCTTAAAATTTATAACTAAAATGCCATATAACTATCAATCAAAAGTTGCTATTCATTTATCAAATCTCATCAACCCTGCAAGTAATAAGTCAGAAGGTCTTTATAGGATTATAATGTGGCCTGGCTTAAGAAGAAATTCATGGTTTTTTCTGGAGACACAAATCGCACAAATAGTTTCGCAAATTATGGCTACAACTTGAATCAACTTGTGTAGTTCCTTAATCATTTTTACTTTGGATGACAGTTGTTGAATCGTTGGAACTTGCTCAGGCTATCTTGGTAGCTTATGTTTTCCTTTGTATACCCTTACTTTTTTTTTTTTTTTAACAAAACAAGGGTAATTCTCTTGTAGCCTTCCTTTCTTCCACATTCTCCACAACTTCCACACATGCTTAGAACTTTCTTTCAAGTTATACCACAATTTCCTAACTATTCATACTCAAGGTGGGTTTTATGGCCATATAGCTCAAGGTTCACTAACAATTTAGGCTCAAATTGTCTCACTATTTTATCTCTCCCTTACCAGGTAGCTTTTTGGCTCTGGGTATCATTTACTCTCAACAAACAACATGCCTTCCTCATCCTTATTAATGCAGAGTCAATTCTAGCCTAACAAATTAAAGCAACAATTGATGTCAAGAAAATATGCATTACACTATCCTGCTCTCAGTGTCACTTCCTCACATACTGTTTCACTCATATCTTGTCAATTCATGCTAATGTTAATCTTCCTACTGTCATGCAGTCTTCCTAATTTTCTGTAACTATTAGCTCAAGCTCAAAAATAAGCCTACACTACTTAATGCACATAGAATGTTATCAGCAATCCCAACAGTTCCATTAATTCCCCAATTACCACAGATATGTTCAACACAGAATATATTCTATCACATGCATTAGTTCTTTGTGCCTACACCTAATACAGTCATCCCAAAATATGTCAAATTAATACAGTCATCCAAACACGAAAGAACTACTCTACCACAACCTATCTCTGAACATTAACTTTGAATCAGCCTTTCAAAATATCATCCCAACAATCTCCATCATATTCACAAAAACAACAACCTTCAGTAGTTGCACTGCTTCAACAACTCCCTCTCGGAGTGTCTTCCTCCTCTTCTGAATCACTCCCATTATCCTTGTTTTCTGCAACTTGTTTATCTTCCTCTTCCTCTTCACTTGAACTCGAACTTGAATCTGAAAATATCGCCTGCGGAACCGTTGCACCTCTCTGCTGAATTTTCTTTTTAATGACCGTTGTCTTGATTCTGAAAGACCTCCTTGACGGCCCTGGATACTCCTTCTTTTTTGGAGGAACTCTAACAACCACATTAACACTAATCTTTTCTGCTGCATTCACTTTAGTATTATTCACATTTTTTTCACAGCTCCTATCACCTTCTTTTTCAACATCTCAGCAATAGTTTCTTCATCACTCTCATCATCCTTTTCTTTAGTCTCAGCAGCTTCCCTCACTTCTTCCATATCCTTCACATTTGCTTCCTCATTATTTTTAGCAACTTCAGGAGTTGCTCCAATTTCTTCCATAACCCCTACATTTCCTTTGGCAGTTTCAATATTTTCTTCCATTTCAATATTTTCTGCCACTTCTTCGGCTGCCTTACCACCCGCCTCATCCGTTTTTTCTTCTTCTTTCTTCTCTTGATCTCTTGCAGTACTTTGTGCCTCATGATGATCCTCCTCCTCCCCCACTGAACTTGGTCGGTCCCCTGGCCAATTCAGAAAGGAAGATAATTCATCAGCATCCATGTAGGTCTTCTCCCGATTAGCATGATACATCTGCATCATGAATCGACATAAAGCACTGTTTTGATCTTCAATATGCTGAATGTGGCGCATCAACCTCTTCTCAACTTCTTCCACCGTAGGTTCTGATGGAGATCTTTGAGGATTAGGAGGTATATTCCTCTGTACTGGATTCTCATCCGGATGAGTGCAGTGGTGCTCAATAAACTTTTTATCAATAGAAGACCTTATCTTCACTTTTGAATCAACGATGATCCCATTTTCTGCACATAACCCTGTGATCAATGAAGGAAATCCCAGAGTTCCCAATCTTTCTGCTCCTCGTACCCGCTCCCGGTCTACTGTTTTTTGAATTTCATTTGAAATGATCCTTGCTACGTTGACAATATAATCATCCTGGATCATTGAGAACAGCAGGTTGCTTTTAGCAACATTAATATCAGATACATGGCCTGTGGGTATAACATTGGCTAACATGAAAGTTAGCCAAACTTGCGACAGGGTCCTCATATCCCCTCTTTGGATTCGTGTTTCCTTCCCAGATGCTGCAATTTGATATCCTTTCTTCTTACTGCTCAGTCGCTGATAATGACACTCATCTTCTTGGATAGGGAAAGGACTCCCTAGATAATCATCGATGGCTTGTGGACTATAGGATATCCACTTCCCTCGCACCATTGATTTTCTATGACGCCTATCCTGCCTCTCAGCCCAAGCATTCGCATAAAATTCTCTGACAACATCATCATCAAACCTCAATCTAGGTTCTGCTAATTTATTCCAGTTGCGTCTCCACAACCCCATCAAGAACGCGTCACATTCTCCAGGTTTCAGTTCCACCCCTCTCTTTGGCAAGAATCGCCAGTAAACAAGCTCCTCATATCTTCTTTCTTTGTTTTTATTCAGAAACTTCTCTGCAGTACGCTGCTTCTGGACATTTGTTGGTTCCTCGTCTTCAGGAATCTCTGACGGAATTGCATCGTCGAAGAACGGAGCGTCACTCCTTCGTCGTTTTGGAGGACGAAGGGGAGCAGTATGCTTAACTTTCGGCATTCTTCCTGCACAACACAGTTAGTTTTCCAAAACTAAAACCCTCTCTATTCTATCAATTACAGTCAAGCAGCAACCCTTAAAAACCCTCAAATCGTTCTAACTGCAAACCCTAACCACTCGAATCCATTAACAACTTCCTAGATAACTCCCAAAAACCGTAAATTGCTAACCATAATGCAGTGCGCGCATGGTAGAGAAGAAAAATAAGCAATAAAAATGAGATTTTTGAAGATGAAATCTTACCTGGATTTGAAGAGTGTAGAAGCAAAGAGAGAGAGAGCGTCGAGAATGAAAATGGCAACAGAGAGAAAATGAAAGTGCTCCTGCAACACACTGAATGAAATGACCTTGTATCACAAGGTACTGTCTTTTCATGTTGCACTAGTCTGAGCTAAGTGAGTTTTAGCTCGAGCGCTGGGCCTAGCTTGC
>Ga0209489_109776_pt1 | contig 11553 bp, 5 predicted proteins | sample SiratrowhiteBW_FD_187527 | JGI IMG/M metagenome (GOLD analysis project Ga0209489, IMG submission 187527) | Root nodule microbial communities of legume samples collected from California, USA - Siratro white BW (SPAdes) (version 2) | ecosystem: Host-associated > Plants > Roots > Nodule | place: USA...
TAAGTCACATAGACTAAGATATCAGGTGGTGAGAAGCTGTGAGGGAGTTCATACACACCGGGACCGCTGGTGAGACTCGGTATTGGATGTTTGAGCTTACTCTGATCCTTTCTCTTAGATTCGAATGACAGTCTAAGTCTTGGGTATTGGATTGATCCTTTCTCTTAGAATTGCTAAATCTAAGTCTTGGGTATTGGATTAGATGTTAGTCTCTGGTAGGGGCATACTTAATTGGTTTTCAGGAAGACGATAGGTCAATGTGTGGCCTATATGTGTGATATGGTCTATGTGTGGCCAATATGTATTGATGTGGTCTATGTGAGACCTTTATGTATGACGTTTGACATGAGTACTTGAAATGAAAACGGAAAACTTGTATTGAAACTTGATATGCTAGACTTTAAAGAAATTCTTATGACTGAGATATTTTGTTCTATTTACATGTATTTAGTATTGAAATTTATATGTTAATCTTTTAAGAAATTCTTGTGAATAGCTAATATGGTTTGCTCTTTTTGCGTGTATTGATTATATTATAAAATTTTATTTTCACTAGCTTACCCTTGCTTTTCTTGTTGTTTTGTAAACTGCGATGATTGTACTATGTACATGAGCAGATATAAATGCAGATGCAGGAGTATGTGGAAGAGTGTAGACTTTATTTTGGAAATTTGATTCTTTTTGTTGGATTCACTATGTTAAGCAATATTTTTGGGATGTTACACTTATTGTCCAAAAAATGCTCAAGGTTGTTTAACTAGGATTGGTTTGGTTCCAAAAAATTATTTAAAGTTATTAATTAGGTGTTGCTAAGTTCCAAATAATACATAAATTAATTTTAGTCAGAGTGATTGAATTCTAAACAATACTCATATTTTAACTTGTATCAATAATCTGTATAATTAGATTTAATTAATTGATTGAGAACTCAATGTAAGTGTAAATTATCAAATAAATTAATATAAAATTTCATGCAATATAAAATTTCATGTATAATTTTTTCTTCTGGTATCTCTTGTTCATTACATATTATCATTTTATACTAGAAAAAAAGAAAAAGAAAAGTCTCAAAATAAAGCACTTCTACCCAACTAATTAAAAGGAATAAATTGGCATTAAAAGACAAGAAACACACATCTTCTGAGAAATTTAAGAATGTGAATAGACAAAACAAATTAAGTTTATCCGTAAATTATTTCCATATTTTCTGCGTTAAAATTCATTAATAATATTTTTCGTGGGTAATTCGTGTTTTTCTTATAGTGAGATGCAATTAAAACAAATAAAAGCGTTTAAAGATTAAAAATAATACACAGTTACTTAAAATGATTTAGCATGATGGAATTCTATTTTAGACTTTTTTTTTTCATAAACATTTTAGAAGATTCTTACATGCCAAATGATCTAATTGGTATAATTTAATCCCATTCAATTTATTTTACGATGATTAATGATATCTTCATAATAATTAATTATATGACAATTATTTGTTATTAATTACCATAATTCCTATTTATTAGGAATAACTTCAAAAGGGCTTATAAATTATAAATATTATTATTATAAACATTATTATTAATAATATTATTATTATAAATATTATTATGATTATTATAAATATTATTCATGTTGTCAATATTAATATTACATTATTATTATTATAAAAATTATTTCCGTTATAAATATTATTATTATTATCATACATATTGTTATTATAAATATTATTATTATTAATAATAATATTATTATTACTTTAAGTATTATCTTTATTATCAATATTGTTATTTAATTATTACTATTATTATTAATATTAATATATTAAGTATTACTAACAAAATAAATCCATCGATAAATTGCCAGACACTCATCGGTAAATTACCTATAAATTTATCCATAGATTTATCGACAAATTTAATTGGTAATTAGATATGAATTAAATTTGTTGGTAAATGTGACAATAATTAACGACGGATGATATTTTACTAACAGATAAAATTTCGTCAATAATTTAAATTTTTCTTGTAATATTAATTTTTTAAGTTGTAAAAATTCAAAAATGTAAATAAAATAAATAAAAGTGTGCATTCTTATAAAATCTTGCAATTAAAATTATAAAAATATATAGTGAGTTACTTTACATGATGTAAAATAATCAAATTCTATTTAAGAGTTTTTTAGAAATTTTTTAGAAGATTCTTACATGCTAAATGATCTAATATTTGATTCTTAATTATGTTATTTGCATAGAGAGGATTCTTTTATGATTTTAGGTAGTTCTACTCTTTAAATGAATGACTTAAATATATTATACTGGTTAATATAGTTTTTTTAACGTGTAATTTTGATCCTAACAATATTTTATTTGCAGACTTCATTTTTCAATTTTCAAAATTATGAAGTTTCCTAATAGTAAGTTTCACAATAAATTTTAATACATACTCTTGTTGGAAATCCGAATATATTTCACTAGATTGATTTCTTGCCTTCTAATTCCTTTAATTAAGGTCGTATCTTATTCTTGCTAGTTTTCTTTATTTACTATTGGCGAGATTATTTCTTCTTATTGCCTTTTATTTCTTCTTATTGCCAAAGATATTTCAAAGGCTCAAGTCAAGTCAGCAATATTAATTGATGGTAGATGCATGCCTAGATCATTGTTGATGATGTATTGACCAGAATAATTCCCATAACCAAGGTACAAAGTTTTGCTAGATACCTTTATGCTTCCTCCTATTACTTTTTTTTCCTATACTTTATTTTCTCTAATTTAAGGGATTTTTTAATAAGTTTTTTGAAAAAAAATAAAATTATTCTAATTTATAAATAAGTTAATTTTAGTTTGTAGAAAAGTTAATTTTAGTTTGTATAACAGTTAATTTAGTTTTTTTTAGAAAGATGTTGTAAAAGACTCATGCATACACACAGCTATAGACCAGCTCATACATAAGTACACTGGTGTTTCAGAAAAAAAAAAGAAAAGAAAAAGAGAGAATATATTATTTGAATTATCTCACTTGTTTCATCTGTTATTTATAACCATTTTATTTTAAGAATATATATTTTAAAACGATAAATTAAATACATAATTTAATTTAAACAAAAACTGTATTTAGGTGCACTACTTTTTTCATTTTAAAATTCGTAAAAAATATTAAATTTATCTACTTTAGTAAATCTTAAAAGAAATTTCATCAAATCGGTAAAAGGAATCTGATTGCTAACACTTTTGTTGAAAACTTAAGAAGAGCCTTATTTAAAGTTTTATTTTGAAATACCAATTTTAAATTTAGACGAATTTGGGAATAATGAGAAATCGTAATCAAAGAACCCGGAAAAGTATTCATTCTTGCAAATAAAAATAATGGATGGAACAGCAGTGGGGTTGGTTCGTACTTAGTTAAGTGGGGTTGGTTCGTACTTAGTTAATCTTGATGGAAAAGAGAAACGGAAAAAATTTCATTTGGAATTTTTCTAAAAAAATATTTCAAAAAAATAATACATTCCAATTAACCATTTATATATATATTTGTAATTGTATATTTAGGATTTTTACGTGCAATTTTATCTTGTATTTATAAAAACAGATAAAAATTTTAAAAATTATAAATTTAGATAATTCGTGTTAACGTATTTAAGATAAAAAATCTAACAATAAATAAAATATTTTAATAATATATAAATAAATATAAATCATCCTTAACAAGTTAATTTTATAAAATTAAATTAGACTTTAGATAATATTAGAATTTATTCTAATAAAATTTTTAAATTTATTAAATTATGATCAAAACATCATTAAATATATAATTTTAAGAATAAATTAGAAAGTCTTAACAAAAAAAAGTGAGTCAAAAATTTTATTTCAACTAAAAATAAAAACTTTTTAATAATATATAAATGAATATAAACCATGTAAATTTATAAAAATAAAATTAAACTTAAAATTCATTTTTAATATTATTTTATATCTAAAATCTTGATTTAATACATTTTACAAGAAAATTGTTTTAATACATTTTATTAGAAAATTGTCCATTTTAAAAAGAATTTGATGTTTAATAGATTCACAATAAAAATAATGTCTTCACATACTTTTACACTAAAATGGTCTCTACACGTAACAAGTTTGGCTTCTTTCACATGTGCACTTACTTTATGAGTAAGAATCACCACATGGCCATTTCACTGTCAAAAGTACTCACTAAAATGGTCTCTACACGTAACAAGTTTGACTTCTTTCACATGTGCACTTACTTTATGGGTAAGAATCACCACATGGCCATTTCACTGCAAAAAGTACTCGATGTTGGAAATAAAAACAAGAACTGGAATTGGTTTGTTCTCCGTGTAAGTATTCGGAGAAAAAGAAATGAAGAAAATATTGATGTACGAACGCGGTTGTGCATTTATTGTTTCTGAGAAGGTGTTATTAAAATTAAAATTAGTTAAAATATACGATTATTTTAATAATTTCATTAAAATAGTTTCATTGTTTTTATGAATAAGTTATTTTGACTAAAAAACCACAGTAATTGATTTGATGATGTGAAAAAATTAATCATTTATTAAAATATGAAAATATTAGCCACTTTTTAATTTTCTTACATAACTAAAATCACAGTATTATTTTGAAATCAAAATAATAACACGTAATTTCTCAATATCTTGTAACTCACATGGAAGAGAATTATATATAACTAAACTTATTTTCTCATAAGACAAATTTAAGAAATGGATAAATTAGAAGCACAGTAGTCTAACGCAAACCCACCCGCTCCAAAATTAAGAAACCAACGCTAATAAATAAGTAGTCATAGATATTAGGACAAGAATCCAAGGCTTTTGCTTTCTGTCTCTTTGATATTTTTTTCATTGCATCTATCATTTTGTTTTTCTTTATTCTTTCTTGCATTGTAAAATGTGGAAATCTTTTAAATTCAACCATTCAAAATTGTAATTCAAATTTTAGTATTATTGTAAATTATATGAGTCATAACGTTTCAAATTTTACAATCCATTCTCAGAATGAAATAGATTCTAAGTTGTACACTTTGAATAAATAATTTATATAATTTAAACAGTATTATTAAATCACTCGTCGAGAAAATCCATAAACTATTTTTAAAACATTTAATAAAAAATGTAATTACCAATTTCAGACGTAAGAATCCATAATAGTTTTTTTTTTTCTTCAAGTATGAAAGTTCGAGTTTTAACTTTTGAAGAATAACTTGCATGCGTATGGTGAAAGAGGGAGTCGTCATTTGGTGTCTTCAGGTCAACTTGCATAGTTGGTTCATCATTTACTTAAATATTTAGAAATCTGTTATTATATGAATTTGATATCTAAGTAATAAAAATTATTTCTTATTAATTCGTATAAACATAATTAACAATCCTTAACTTTAAAGCAAGAGGATGAACTCTAAATCCTTCAACTTAAAAACCTAAATCTTAAATAAAAATATTTTTTTCTTGAACTTATAAAAGTAAAAGATTAACGAAACAAAATATTTATATGCAGATTAGTTTTGAAAGTACATATTAACCAAATATTTAAAATCACATAACCTATATATATGAGTACTTTTAGTTCCTAAATATATAGTTTTGTATTTTCGGCTTTCAAATGGCAATGTCATTAACACTGCTAAACAAACCTTTGACTGGTATAAATGTGTTAGGTAACTTTTGATAAGGTACAAAAGAATAAGAAGTACTTTGATTGAATATTTTATGTAGGCCTAAGGAAGATATATTCTCAGAGGAAGTTTCATTGGATATTTGGATGAATTTACCTACCTTTTATCTTGCTGCATAAATTAAATGAGTAGGGGTCCAGTACTTTTTGAGATTCAAAAATTCATTTTAGATTATATAGTTTAAAATATATTTTTAAGAGTGCAATAATGTATAATCTATAATATATAGTCTAATTTGGAAATATATTTTAAATTACATAATTTAAAACTACATTTTATATTATATAATATTGTCGAACAACATTGTATATAATTTTCAAGAATTTTTTCTAAATTATGTTATCTAAATTTCATAATAAAAAATTAAATATGACTAAGGATGCAGTACATTCAAAAATTTATTTTAGATTATATTAATTAAAATACATTTTCAAGAACATAATAATATAATCTAAAATATATGAATCCTTATTTTTTTACTTTTAATTTTTTTAATTTACAATATTATTCTCAATTGAACAATTCACAGTAAATTAACTATTTTAGAGTATTATCGACCAAAAATTAAAAATCACAAACATATATGATAGAAATCCTTTATTATTTGTCGCAAGGCAACGGGAGAAGTAAAAGTCTTCTAATAAAAGTTTATTTTTTTTTAATTTTTCTCTTAAATCATTTTTTTTATTTTTGTGGTTATTTTTTTTTTACTCTGTTTTATTCTTTTTGATCTTAAATCAGTACTTTTTTTTTTATTTTAGAGTTTTAAAGTATTGGCTTGAAAATGTACTTTTTATCATATTAGTTAGGATAAACCTCAATTATAATGACTTTTAAAATTAATTATGATACTATAAATTAATTTAAAATATTTTAATTAACATTAGATGTCCAACCTATAATTGGTAAAGTGACTAATGACACCTTAGTATAGGTCTTTTTTAATACGTATCACATGGCACATGTTCCATATTCAGCAAATCAACGAGCCCGCTCACCACCCATTTTGGCAATCTTAAACCAGAATAAAGGTAATTATTGTCGTATAATTATAAATTTTCTCCTATCATTGACTAATCAATTTATTAACAGGATAGTAACTATTGGAGAACTCGAATTACTTAATAATTTTTAATTAATTAGGTCTATAAAGTCTTTTAATTAGATGACTCAACTTGTATTTGTCTATTAATTGGACATTTTGTTTAATCGTTGTTAGGTTCACACTTGACTTAGTCACCTAGATAGTATTAACAACGGCTAATTGCGAGACAGCATGTGAAGTTCATAAATATGCACTTCTCCCATGTGGATTCTATAAAAGGAAGCTTTGAGCTTTTGAAGAGGGAAGCTTGAAGTCTGGTAGAATCTAAAGAGTTGAAGGTAGTTGAGAATTTTGTGTGTTGTGTATATTATTTATATTATTGTTTCAAATGGATAGAGTGATATATATGTGTGTGTAGTTTTGGTATTTTTAGACGCAGGAAAAGAAGTAGGTGGAAACAGAGCAGAAAGGGCAGTTAAAGAAAAAGAGCACCATGAACTCTCTTAACAGTGGAGGTGAGATAAGTGTGAGGGTTGAAGAAAACGAGATTCAAACCTCAGAAGAACCCACGGATGAAGTTGAAGCAGATGGTAAGTATTTGTCAAAGGAAGCGTGTGATTTCATAAAACAAAATAAATCTGAATCAACTTGGAGAGAAAGAGGCCTAGGGCGTCACACTTTACAGCAAAGGAGCCCTACGGGAAACACGGTGGTACATATAGCAGCCCTCCATGGAAATGATGAATGTGTGAAATGGGCATTTGGAATTGTTCCAGAACTTTTGCATGAAAAAAATGGTGATGATGATTCTCCTCTGCATGTTGCTGCAAGAGCTGGCAACATCTCTACTCTTGAGATATTGTTGGATGCACTTCTCCTTAATTTAGATCCAAATTCTGAAGAAGCCAAAGAGGCAATCCTTGTAACCAACAACCAAGGAAATACTTTCTTCCATGAGGCCTTATTGAATGGCCACTCACATGTAATGAATATTCTAGATTCTTTACAAGGATTCAAGGGATTGGTTGAGGAAACTGCGTTTGCTACAACAAACAACAAAGGCAAATCAGTTTTGCACTTGGCATTATTGTCCAGAGGAATTCCACCTATCAAAGGTACAAAGTTGCTACATACCTTTAATTGTTTATGATAAATCTAATTATATTCATTACTGGAACACTTGTTCATACATGGGGGTAAATAAGTTTGTTTAATAACTTTAAGTGATACCACATTTTAAGAGAGAGCATTCATAAATTACATTATTTTAATGTGAATTTTATAGATATAATTTATTTAGATTTAAAAAAAATGTTTATAAATTAAAAATTGACTTAATTAAATAGTTCCAATTATGTTTATTTTATAGTATTTTTTAAAATTTTAAACAATTCATCTATAAAAAGTTTATATTAAAATAACATTTTTGTTCACATATATTCTCATTGTGAGAAACCTAAAGATCGTAATTACTGCTTCATCATTCTGCACTTCTCGTGTTAATGCAGTTTGTCTGCATCCCAGTTTAAGCTTTATGTATTGTTCTATTTATATATATTAGGTTTTAAAATATCTTATTGACTTGTTCATTTTCTGTAGTCGATACACATATTATTATTTATGGATCTGTATTCATAAGTAAATTTAGTATTATTTACAGATTATTACTTACGGATTTATATCTATATATAAATTTAATATTACCTACGGAGTATTACCTACGGATCTATATCACTAGGTAAATTTAACATTACGTACAAATTCTTATCCACTGATTTGTATCTATAGGTAAATTCAACATAAGATATGAGAATATTACATATAAAACTATATTTTTAATAATGTTTTATATTTAAATTAATAATATTAATATTATTTTTATTATTCACATTAATGTTATTAATATTATTAATATTATTATTAATTTTAACAATATTATGAGAATATTATTCATATTTTAATAAGTTATTAAAATCATTATTATTATTATTACCCTGAAATATTAGTATTTTTAAGATTTTTTTGTTAATATTATTAAAAATACTAATATTATTTTTATTTTTTATTTAATTATGTTGTTAGTATTAATATTGTTATTACATATTATTATTAATATCAATAGTAATAATAATAATAAATATTAATAATATTATTAATATTATAATTAATGGTATTAATATTATTTATGTTAATATTATTAATATTTTAATATTATCCAAGAACATAAATCCGTAGGTATTATTCACGAATATAAGTCTTTAGATATTACCGATCGATATAAGTCTGTAGATATTACCCACGGATATAGGTCGGTAGGTATTATCACAAATATAGGTCTATGGATATTATCTATGGATATAGTTAGTAATAAAAAAATATTATCTATGATGTTACTTACGGATCAATATTAGTAGGTAATGTAAAATTATATCTACAAAACAAATTCTATGAGAAACGCGAAATTACCCACAGATAAAAATTGGTAGAAAATTTACTTACAAGCTAATTATTTACAAATTTTGACTTGATAATTCGTAGGTAATGTCTAATTACTCTTAAATTTTTGTCATTACCTACGGATTTTGTTATAGGAAAATCCAATTTCTTTTAGTACCCCTACTACTGCACTTTTAAAGAAAGTAAGAACACTATGGAAATAATTACTGTTCAAATTTGCCCACACCTTTTCGAGGGTACATGCATTTATAGACACATTTTTTTTAAGTTATTTTTTAAAAAAGATAATTTAAAATTAACTTAATTACAACTTACAAGTTTTTCCCTAAAATATTCTTTACTGCACTCTAATTCCCTAAAAATTTATAATCATTTGGTCGGGAGAACAAGGAACATATTAGTGAGAAATCAAGGTACGAACAATAGTTACACCTAGAATATTATAGTTTTGAATTGTTATCTGCAATCGTAATTGCGGCTGTTGCTATTGCTAAGTTTCCCTAATTATGCCAATAGCTGCAACCTAGTTTTCCCTCTCCTTCTTGATGATAATATAGTTGTTTTCATTATTTTGACAAAGCATATATTATGTTTTGTCAATACGTATCAAATGGCACTAATAACTTCTGCCAATCACGATATTCTAGATTCAGCGAGTCTGGATATGGAAATAGCAAAAAGTAGAATGTCTAACTTTGAGCAACCATTGAGTCTGGATCTGGATATGAGAATGATAGAAAGTAGACGAAGAAGGACCTTCTTACAAAATCAAGGAGCCCGATCACCACCCATTGTGCCAATCTTAAACCAGAATAAAGGTAATTTTTGTTCTATTAATTATAATTTTTCTCTTATCATTCACTAATCAATTTATTAACATTATAGTAACTGTTGGGGATCTGAATCACTATCTCTCCACTTTCTTTGTGTGCACATGGAGTAATCAAATTTTAATAAAGGTTAAATTAATATAGACGAACTTCAATTATTTAATAATTTTTAATTAGGTCCATACAGTTTTTCTATTAGATGAATCAACTTGTATTTGTCTATTATTTCGACATTTGTTTAGCTATAACCCTTAAAAAGTGAGAATCTTTATTACATATCTGCAAAAATGTCAATATCATATTTATAGACTTAGATATTTATAGTCAATTTTCTATAACGAAAATTAGAAAGAAATACTTCATTAAAAAATAAGTACAAGTTTAAAGATTCAATTAGAAAAATATTTTACAGCACTGATTAAAAAATTCCGTAGCTTAATTGAATTTTAATTTTAAAATAAAATAATTAAATTCTTTCATTTTCAAATTGCATAGAATTTTCAAAACTATGGTGAAAGAAAACGTATTTTCCCTTTTTAAATATAATGTAACTGGTTAACTTTTTTTGCAGCAAATATTTATTTATTGGACATTTTTGTTTTCAATATTCCTTCTTTCCTATAAATAACTCATGCATTCCATGTTTGTCAGCGAGACTCTGCTTTATAATTGGTTATTCAGAAAATATGGCAGGTACTACAGAGAAAATACTAAACAGAAAGAAAGAATGGACTAATGATAAGGATGAGAGAGGAAGAAATGTTCTTCACTATGCAGCATCTACAGGTTACCTACATGGTGTTGAGTATTTGCTTCAAAATTGTGATCCTTCCAATATGGAAAGAGACAAAGATGGCCTTTTTCCTCATCATCTCGCTTCTGCATGTGGACATACACAAGTGGTAAAGAAATTGCTAGAAAACTGTCCAAATCCCAGTGAGATACTCGATAACAAAGGTCGAAACATTGTTCACATTGCAGCTATAATGGGACAGTTTGATGTGGTAAGGTACGTCTTGAAAGATGCAAATGATGAAGTTAAAGATATGATAAATGCAAAGGATTACGATGGAAACACTCCGTTGCATTTGGCTGCCTCACACTCTCGTCCAAAAATTGTGCAAGCCTTGACATGGGACTCAAGAGTGGATCTCCATTGCCTTAACAACAACAACCAAACAGCTCTCGATGCTTTTCAGCAATTTGAACAAGAAAATAATCCACCCTTCCAACAGGCAAGTATATATAGAATACTGCGTTTACTCAAAAATTCCATGCACATATAAATTGTCTAAATTATCCAAAAAATTGTATATGCAGCGGCTAACATGGTGTCAACTAAAATCTGCTGGTGTACAAAATGCTAAAAGAAGGTCACATTCTATCGAGATTCCTGATGGGAAATATAACTCAATAAAGCTCAATTCAACCAGAGTTAATAAGCAGCGGATAATAATTTCCCTGACTCGCAAGAACCTGTGAGGAGCAATAACAAATAATCGCAACAACAAAATACACT
>Ga0209489_109778_pt1 | contig 11546 bp, 16 predicted proteins | sample SiratrowhiteBW_FD_187527 | JGI IMG/M metagenome (GOLD analysis project Ga0209489, IMG submission 187527) | Root nodule microbial communities of legume samples collected from California, USA - Siratro white BW (SPAdes) (version 2) | ecosystem: Host-associated > Plants > Roots > Nodule | place...
GCGCGAACTGCTGCCCTGGGAATGGAAGCTCCTGCACCAAGCCGGCAAGTCCGCCAATCAGCAAGCCGCCTGACCCTTCACGCAACGCCATCGTAGAACTCGCCGTGCTCGCGCGCATGCGTCAATCAGGCGGCCTTCGTCGTATGCGTACGGACATGATCGTCGACGTTGCGTTGGACATGGCCGCTCGTCCTGAGATTTAGTTGTCCGATGTTGAGGGCGCAAATGCTTTCCAAACTCGGCCCAAATCCTTCATCGCATGACGTACACGCAGAGGGCGGGCCGCGCGAAAGCTCGGCCAGTGCGTTGGACGTTTTCGAGTGGCGCTCTTGATGGCAACTCCAGAGGATCCGCAGTCATCAGGGCCGCGTTCGACGGAACACGCGACCGTCACTGGCCCTGTCTTGAGCGGCAGGGCAATTGCCGTCCTGGCTGCGGCGTCAGCGACGTCCGTGGCAAATGGATACTACATTCAGCCTCTGCTTGTGGTTATCGCCGCAACTTTCGGGGTCGCCAAACAGTATGTGGGCATTCTTCCGGCGATGACTCAGTTCGGCCTGGCGTGCGGTGTCGTGTTTCTCCTTCCGCTAGGTGATGTCGTCTCTGTCCGCACTTTGTTGATGGTTGTTATCCCTCTTCAGAGTGGAGCGCTCGCTTTGCTGTTCGCGAGCCACGCAGTCGACACCCTTGGTATTGCGTGCCTTCTTGTTGGTCTGTTCGGCATAACCCCCTACGTACTTCCGCCCTACGCAAGTCTACATGTTCCTTCGGAGCGTATCGGTCATGTTACCGGGATGCTCACTCGAGGAATAATAGTTGGTATTCTTCTTGCACGCGTCATTGCCGGATTAGTGGGGACCCACTTTGGGTGGCGCGCTGTCTACCTACTAGCTGCCCTCGCGATGATCTTTGTCTTTCTTGCGCTCCGTCGTTTCGTGCGCCCCACGCCCCATGCATCGAAACGCGAATTCCCCGGCTACCGCGCGCTCATTTTTTCTGTATCACCGGCACAGGACGCAGACACTGCCGCAGCGATGAAATTTATTGATTTCGCTGGGGAATTTCGAGCATTCGGTGGGAGTCCCTCCCCCGCTACCAAAGAAAATGGGCACTTCTTGCTTGTTTTACTCGTTGCAATTCTCCCGTACCACGCTTCGTACCACCGATTTTCCGCCGGCCTTGGAACGATTTGCGATTCTCGCCTGCAATTCATTTCCCAGCTTGATCCACGCAAGTCTGCGACGTGAGGGGGGTAGGGCAGCCGTTGTGGTCAGCGCGCTGCCGACCGGAAAAGGGGGAGAATCCCACTCTCTCCGCCACTGAATTTCAGCAGCGAAAAAGTCCTTCAAAATCAGGGTCTTCCTGAACCGCCGGATTTTTGCGGTGAAGCACAACGGTGGAGCACCGTGATCCTCCAAAAAACACTGCCACGGGCGGTCTGCGGCGTCAGCAACCAATCTGCATAAAACTTGGCGGCTCATGTGACTGGTAACTACGTCCGCTTTGCTCCAATAGCGACCAAGTTCGTGCGGCAGCACAATATGTCGCGATGGCCAGAAGGAGACATTGCCGGCGGTCAGACTAGTGGGCGTCCGGAGTGTTGGCTCGTTCCGGCGGTGTGACAAATCTTCCCACACCGCTCCATTGTTCCTAACTTAGCAAGATCGAACTCTCGCCAACTGGAGCGCCGCCTCAACGCCGCTTTCCAGGATCTGCTCCGCCTGGATGGTGTCGGGGACGGCCCGCGCGAACTGGAGGGTGCCCACCATGAGGCCGAAGATGGCGGTCGCGCGGCGATGGCTCGCTGCAGAATCGGCATCCGGAAGTAGTGCGGCCAGCGACGAAACGTAGCTTCGCAGCGCTTTCTCGTAGTCCTGCCGAGTGGACAGGGGCTGGCGTGCGATTTCCGGGAGCAACGCCGCCGAAGGGCACCCGTCCGCCGCGTCTTCGAGGTGAGCGCGGTTGAGGTATCTCCGGATCGCCCCCTCGAGGGCCAGACCTCTGCGCTGATCCTCATCGAGGCGATGTTGTTGATCGTTGAGCGCGCTCGCCAGCGCCTCGCGAACGAGTGCGTCTTTGGATTCGAAGTGCGGAGAGAATGCGCCTTTGGTCAGACCGGCCTCGCCCATGATCCCTGCGATCCCAGCGGCGGAGATACCATCTTGGCGTATGCACTTCGAGGCTATATCGATGATGTGCCGTCGCGTCGCTGCCTTGTGTCCTTTCTCGAAACGCATCTTCTCTCCACTCCATCGATATCCATAGCCGTTAAGCTGCGGCCGCTTCCAATAGGGCCTGGAGGTCGCGATCAAGTTGCTGGGCAACAGCATTCACATGTTCGCTGCCAAACTGACCGAACAGGGATGCCGGCCGATCATATTCAAACGCGACACCGCCATCTTCATCCTCGCGCAGAAGGACGCGAATGGGCGCATACAGTCCTGCCGATAGTCGAGGCGGGTCATCTTGGATGCGGTGAGCGGATTTCCGATATCAAACTGATGGATCGACGTGTCAGCCCAGCAACAGCTAGGAGCGCCCCGTGGTCACGCTGACCGAAAATGGTGAGCGGCGGACATGCCTCCGACTCTCGAAGGGCGCGCCCACTTTCACCGTATCGCAAGAGAGTGAATATCCCGTCATCGATCCGCGGCGCCAAGGTCGAGAGCTTGGCTCGAACGTCGCCGAAGGGCTTTGTTGAGCGGATGGTAACGTGCTCGACCAGAATAGCACGCGTAGAGTGCAATGCATTGGACATCTATTGATCCTCTAGTCGTTTGTCGCAGTCTGCAGGACCCCTTCGCAACGCGAAGCGGCCACGACACTAGGTTGAACCGGACTTGGCACCCAAGATGCCTTCGATAGCGCGGGCAAGGTTCAGAAGCCGTAGATCACTTCCTAGGGGGCCATCCAGTTCGAGCCCAATGGGCAGCCCCGCGCGAGACAGGCCGACAGGAAGGCTGATACCGGGCAGTCCCACGCTGCTTGCCGACACGGTGTGGTTCGCCAGAGCGAGGTAGCTGACGTCCTGCCCCGCGATTTGGACGGTCGCCTGCTCCTCGATCGAAGGCGCCGTGCAGGGCGTGGTCGGTTGCAGAATGGCCACCGCCCCATGAGCGACGAACGCCGTGTGGAGGCGACGCTGAATTTCCGGCCGGCTCACGTTGAGCGCAGTCTGATAGGCCTCTGCCGAGGTAGCACCCGCGCCCCCTGGCAATACGATGTGCCCCCACGCCTGCCGAAGCTGAGGCTTAAGGCTTTCGTAAATGGCCTCAAACGTGATCGGAATCGCATGGCGGCGAAGAAACTCCGAAATCGCGCCCATCGTCTCATGAGCGAAGATGCCCCATGTCGCCGTTTGGACGAGGGAATTGAAGTCGTGGCCAAGGTCCATTTCCACGACCTCGGCGCCGGCGTCCTGCAGTTGCCGAACCACCGCACGGAATCGGGCCTCCACTTCGGGGTCAACCAGATCCAGGAACTGTCGCGGGGCGAAGGCCAGCCGGGCTCCCTTTAATCCGTAGTTGCCGTCGGAGGACTCCGCAGCCTGTTCACCAGTCGCGACTTGGTCAACTAGAATGCAGTCCTCAACGCTTCGGGCAAACACGCCCGTCGTGTCGAGGGTATGGGAGATCGGAGCAACGCCGTTGCGCGGCCAGCGCCCGGTGGTTGGCTTGAAGCCCACGACTCCACAGAACGATGCGGGCACCCGGATGGACCCAACGGTGTCACCGCCCAAAGACGCGGGAACGAGTCCAGCAGCCACGGATGCGGCGGAGCCGCTTGAGGAGCCGCCCGACATGTGATCCCGCGCGTGTGGATTCTTCACCTGACCATAATGTGCGTTGTGACCTGTCAAACCGTAAGACATCTCGACAAGGTTGTTCTTGCCGAAGATCAACGCGCCCGCTTCCTTAATGGCCCGGACAGCGTCGGCATCTTCGCGCGGCACAAAATGAGCCAGACTTTCGATTCCCAGACTAGTGGGTAGCCCTTTCGTCAAATAACTGTCCTTCACCCCAAGCGGCATGCCAAGGAGCGGGGCCGCCGATCCGGCCGCACGCAACTTGTCTGCGGCCCTCGCTGCCGCCAGCACCTCCGCCTGGTCGATGGTGATGAAGGCGTTCAGTTCGGCAAGCGCTCGGGCGCGCTGCAAAAGGGCCGCGGTGTAGGCCTCGGAGGTGATGTCGCCGTTGCGAACCGCTGCTGCAGCGGTTGCGAGCCCAAGCGAGCTGACATCTGCGGTTTGTCGTGATGAGGCAGTGATCGTGTCGTCCATTAAATCCTCGCCAGGAGCTGTTTGGCGGCACCCGGCGGCCGCCCAACAGCGGTCCAGCTCAATGCCATTACGGTCATAATATAAAATTACGAACGTAATTCAATGAAGATGGCGACCAGCTAGGGACACAAGCGCGTGAAGTGCCGATGGATGATTGCGGGCAATGATTGGTTCAGCGACTTCTGCATTGGGTGCACTAGCGGTCTTCAGCGTGCAGCCGGCGGGATATCTGCAGTAAGTCTGGAAGCCGAAGTTGGCTGCCCTGCATCTCGGCATGTTCGAGGCGCCGTTGCCGCCTCAGAGCCCGCATCCTCGATTAATATGCCTGAATCACAGAACCGGGAAAATTCGGTTAAGATGCGATTTTCCCTTGTGGGGGCAGCTCATGTTTGACACGGCAACCACCGCGCTTTTGCGCGCGGTCTTCGACGAAGCCTGTGAAAGCGTCTCGCAGGGCGAGATCGGAGCACGTACCCACGTCGCATCGAAGATTCTGGAGGCTGCGACGAAAGGGGAGGTCTCTCCCGAGGGTCTCAGGCGGGTCGGTCGCGATGCCCTCTTGCACGCGCCGACGATGTGGCGCTGATCGCGGGGCCGGTGTGAACTTCCAGGTCACGGTGCTGAAGATCCTGGCGGCATATCCGGACGGGTTTGCCGTCATGGACGACCTCAAGCGTGACATGGCTATCCTAGCGACCAGTGGCCGCGACTGGGCGGACCGGACCAGGCGGCTCGCGGCCAGGGCGCCCGGCCTCGACATCTGGTCACAAGGACTGGTCGAGCGCCTAAGCGGGGGATGGAAGATCACAGCCAAAGGACGGGCAGTGCTCGATCTCATGGAGGCCCGCCCAGCGGCGTCGGAGGCCGTCCAGGTGCCCGCGGTCGAAGATTCCATTGCGGTGTCCACGTCGCCCGTTCCACTGCTGCGGCAGCCCGCCGATCGAGCCAAGCGGCGGCGCGAGCGCCGGGAGCGTCGCCGTGAGGCCCGTGAACGAGCAAGGGCGAACGCCTCCTGAAGGAGCTTGAACGAAGAAAAGCCGCCAGCGGAGCTGGGCGGCTTGATAGTCCCGGACCGTCAGTTGCCTCCCCAGCCCCAAGCGTACCGCCGTTACCTTGTTTGCGGCCATGCCGCTCCCAACTATCGAATGCGCTTCGATTCGGCTATTGGGTCGCCGAATTATGCACGGCGCATTTACAGAGCCGCCAAGGGGCGGGATGAGGATGGAAGCCGAGCCGGGGGCTGTGGCCGGCCGCGACCTTCCCGTTCGCCCGGACCACGCCCAGCACCCCGATAAGGCGAGGGCTCGTTTCCGCCGACGAGAGCGCCGGCTTGCAACCGATCGCGGAGAGCGCCGTCTACGAACCGATCGCGGGATTAGGCAGGGGCCTTCAGAGAATCGAGACGCTTGCGCAGAAACGCCAGAACCATGATCTCGTCCGGCGTGAGCTTGGCGTACTGGCGCTTGAACTTTTGCGCGATCTTGGCTTCGATCATCTTCACGAGGTCACCGGACATGTAGGCGTTCAGGACTTCAGGATGCACGTAGCACTTGCGGCAGATTGCGGGCGTGTTGCCGAGCTGCTTCGAGACGCTCTCGATCGCGGCGACGACGTTACGCTTCGCCTCGGCCTGGCTGTCGTACTTCTTGAACTCGGCGAGGGCGAACGCCGCAAGAACCGTCCCCGCCCATGTCCGGAAATCCTTGGCGCTGAAGTCCTCGCCAGTGATGTCCTTGATGTAGGCGTTGACGTCGCCGGAATCGATTGTGCGCGGCTGTCCGTCGTCGTCGAGGTACTTGAAGAGCTCGTGCCCCGGTATCTCCGCACATCGCTTCACGATCGCGGCTTGTCCTCGACGCGAAGCTTCCACTGTTTGCCCGACTTTCCCGTGAAGTCGAACCGAAGGACGCCGCGGCCCACCGCAACGTGCTTTCTTCGCATGGTAGTGAGCCCGTAGGATTTGTTTTTCTCGGCATACTCGACGTTGCCGACCCGGATCAGCGTCTTCTCCAGAAGACTGACAATCGTAGCCAGAACCTTCTCGCGAGGTAACCCTTCCAGCTTCATGTCGGCCGCGACCCGGTCGCGCAGCGCGGGCAGCGCGGCCGCAAACTGGACGATGTGTTCGTACTTGTTCTGGTCGCGCAGCTCGCGCCATTTTGGGTGGTAACGGTACTGCTTGCGACCCCGAGCATCGAGCCCGGTCGCCTGGATATGGCCGTTCGCTGAGGGGCAGATCCAGACGGACTCATAGGCCGGCGGGATTCCGATGGACTTGATGCGCCGGATGATGGCGGCATCGGTGATGCGCTTGCCGTCCTTGTCGTAATAGCTGAAGGTAGTCCCGGTCCGCTTGCGGGTGTAACCGGGTGCGGAGTCGCTGACATAGCGAAGGCCTTCTTCCGCAGTGGTGGCTGCGACCTCGGCGGTGCGGTCCAGAACCTGTTCTTCGTTGCGAGTCTCTCGGAGCATGGGCCTGTCCCTCGGGAAGCACCCTGGGATCGAGGCTCCACTCCTTTTTAAAGGAACGAAGACAGCGGTTGGTTCCGTTCGGAGATCGGCGGGTCGTACATGCAGATCAGTAGCCGCGCAGAATACCGGCCCCCAGCTAGAGCCGGCGGTTCCTCTCGACGGGGAGCTGCGCAGGCTGACGATGGCGCAAGGCCTAACTTCAGACAATCGCTACAAAGTTCACCGACACGCTTCCCCCAATCAGTCTGTTTGAAGGCCGCTATGTCCCAATATCCGCTCGATGTGCTGCGTCAGCGCTATGTCGTCGAGAAAAGACCGCTCGAGGTCAGTGTCGAGCAGAGCTTGCGGGCCGACCCCCGCGCGGGGGCCCGCGCCATCCTGGCTTCGATCGACAAACGGCGTTTCGACAACAGGTCTGAAGGGCAGCGTCTCCGCAAGATGCTCAGTTTCGAGACCTCTCTCTGGGAGAGCGGGCTTCATGCCGTGGCGGGCGTGGACGAGGCTGGAATGAGCCCTCTCGCCGGGCCAGTCTCCGCTGGCGCCGTGATTCTGAAACCGGGCACGCGGATACTTGGGATCGATGACTCGAAGAAACTCGACGCCGCGGCTCGCGAAGAACTCGCGAAGGAGATCAAGGCGAAGGCAGAGAGTTGGTGTGTGGCGTTCGTCGAAGTCGAGGAGGTCGACGCGATCAATATCTACTGGGCGGGCATCCAGGCTATGCAGCGGGCGATCCGGGGACTGGGATTGACGCCGCAGCATCTGCTGATCGATGCGAAGCGGTTGAAGGAAATCGACATCCCTCAGCAGGCCATCATCAAAGGCGACGCCAAGTCCGCCAGTATCGCCGCGGCCTCGATCCTCGCGAAAGTCGAGCGCGACACCGTTATGCGGACGCTCGACCAGCGTTACCCCGGCTACGGCTTCGCGGATCACAAGGGCTATCCGCGACAGGCGCCGTAGTTCAACGGCGGGCGACGGTCCCTGCAGGTCAATGGGGCAGCACGATTATCGTTCCTCCAACCTGTGTAACGAAGGTTGACCTGAGGCGGAATGGCGTCGACATCGATCGGAAACATCGTGCGGGAAATCGGCGGACGACTGCGTTCGACCATCAAGGAAGAGCCGGCATTGCCGCCCGTCCTGCGCCTGCAATTGGCGCGATTCCGGAAATCCGAAGCCAATCACGAGCCAGGGCATAAATCCTGCGCTTAGTTTGGCCGCTACAGATGTGCGCTCATGCCTCAACAGCGGCACAAGCAACGGTCATCGTTCAAGGTCGGCTGTGGGGCCACTTCCGGACTCAAGGGTCGCATCAAAAGGAGGTTCGACGATCTCGACGGTACGCGTGATCGGCCCCGATCAGCGGTCTCAGCAAGGGAACCTCCGCGGCCAGCGGCGGTTGTCAGCGCACAGAGGGTTTTATCTATGGAAAGGGTCACGCGCGCCCTCGGCGCGGAGGCCGCCTCATTGAGCCGAGTTTCTCCAGTGAACTCGCACAATGAGTGGGACCCGCTAGAGGAAGTGATAGTAGGAAGGCTCGAGGGTGCGGTCATCCCGTCCGACCATCGGGTTGTCACCTGCAGCATTCCAGGTATGGCTGCGCGTGCCCAGTCGCTGTTGGCAGGCTTCCATTACCCAAAGCTCATGATCGAACCGGCGCAGCGCGAACTTGATAGCTTTGTCGCGCTGCTAGAATCGCTGGGCATCGTGGTAAGGCGGCCGGATGCCGTCGATCACGGCAGGAGCTTCAGCACGCCGGAATGGTCCTCGCGCGGCTTCTGCAACTCCTGCCCGCGCGACAGCATGCTTGTGATCGGTAACGAGATCATCGAAACACCAATGGTCTGGCCGTGTCGGTACTTCGAGACGCACTCCTATCGTCCGATCCTGAAGGACTATTTCCGACGTGGCGCGCGCTGGACCGCCGCGCCCAGACCCCAACTGGCGGACGAGCTGTTCGATCCAGAGTTTCGCGTGCCCGAAAAAGGCGAGCCGATCCGATACATACTGACTGAATTTGAACCAGTGTTCGATGCCGCCGATTTCTTTCGCTGCGGGCGCGATCTGTTTGTGATCCGCAGCAACGTGACCAATGCGTCCGGCATAGAATGGCTGCGCCGTCATCTTGAGGGCGGCTATCGCATTCATGAGATCAAGAGCCGCTGTCCCAATCCGATGCACATCGATACCACCATCCTGCCGCTTGGACCTGGAAAGATTCTAATAAATCCCGAATACATAGACATCGACAGCCTCCCGGCTTTCTTAAAGAAATGGGACATCCTCGTCGCCCCACAGCCGGACCCAATTACTGATCGTATGCTCAAAATCACTTCGCTATGCGGCAAATGGCTTAACATGAACGTGCTGATGGTGGACGAGAAGCGCGTGATCGTCGACCCGCACCATACCACAACAATGCGTGCGTTGGTGAATTGGGGCTTCGACCCCATTCCCTGCGATTTCTTGCATTATGCCGCATTTGGCGGAGCCTTTCATTGCGCCACTCTCGACGTCCGTCGGCGCGGCACCTTGGAAAGCTACTTTTGAGAGCCAAACTTCCATCAGTCGCGCAAGGCCTAAGAGGTGATTTTCAGTCCAATGATGCCCAGGAGAATGAACCCGATACAGGTAAGTCTAAGCAAGGTCGCGGGCTCGTTGAAGATATAGATTCCGAGCGTCACGGTGCCGACGGTGCCAATGCCGGTCCATACCGCATAGGCCGTACCGACCGGGAGCGACTTAAGGGCGAGCCCAAGGAAACCAATACTGGCCCCCATTGCGACGACTGTGCCGATTGCCGGTAAGACGCGCGAGAAGCCCTCCGTGTATTTGAGACCGATTGCCCAGGCGATTTCGCACAGACCAGCAGCGAGCAGTAAGAGCCAATCCATCTGACTGCCCCCGAAATATTGAACGTCGGGGCAATATCAACCTACCGTATGCTCTAAAATCAAGTTTTGGATATCTGCGCCGGGTTGGCCCTCCCAAGACGACTTCCGGTCGGTCCGAATGAGCAGGCGTCATCGGTGGCCATCGGAAGGTCTCAAGCGGGCCAAAACCGGACTCCACCCCCGAAAGAGTATCGGACGCAGGAGCGGCAGCGAGTATGATTGCTCTCATGGTTAGACAATTGACGACGAGATCAAGCGTTGCGAAGAACGCGGTCTGCGCACCGCGGAGGAAATGAACGAGCCCGCCGCCTGAGGCGGCCTACTTGCGTGGTGCGCGCTACGAGACGCGCTCAGTCCGTCGGCTGCGGCCCGTCGTAGCCTTCGATCACGATGATGTCGAAGTCCGCGGTGCCCGCGCGCAGTGCCTTCGCCTTGGAATATTCGGGCGAGCGGTAGCAGGCGAGCGCGGTCGCCTGGTCCTTGAACTCAAGCACTATGTTGCGGCCGCGCGCCTTGCCTTCCACCGCCTCGAATGTGCCGCCGCGCACGAGATATTTCGCGCCTATTTGCGAAGTACCTCCGCGACAGCGACGCCGTAGGCCTGGATCCCTTCCGGCTTAATGACATCGAGGCGACCAACCAAATATCCCTTCGGCATGTTGTCCTCCTCATCTTTGCATTCTCACCGTCCGAATTTTAGCCAGAACCAAAAGGGGCCACTGCAGAAACAAAACGGCGCCGCTAGGGATCAAGTGCTCTGCGATGTCGGTGGTTCCGTCGGGTTAAGGACTCCGTTGGGCTTGAGGTAGCGGCGCGGCGGGGCCAATCGAGCGCCGAGGTCCGTTCAGGGTCATTCGCGTCGATTTGCCGCGTCGCCACCACGTCCGGTCTGGCGTCGGCTGCTGACGTGCCGAGCGCGCCCGAGACGTTCACCTTAGGCCCATATCGGACTCATGCACCGCAACCAAAATCCTGTTCAATCACACCATCGATGTGCGCGACCAGCGAGGGCTGGCGGGACAAAAATATGGGGACTCGAGCGCGCGTGGGCTGCTGCGAAACGACAGTCCCTTTGCCAAAATTGTCGGCTTGATTCTGACAGCGGGAAGCGCAATCTCAGTACCCCCGCAGCAACTTCGCCCCGGACGTCTCGTTGACGTTGACTGAGGGCAGGTGCGCTGGCGATTCGGCCAGTGAAAGGAGGACCCCCCATGGCTTTTTTCGAGGACATCTTCAAGGGTGGTAATATTGTCACCGGGCTTGCCATAGGTATCGGCGCGGGAGTCGTGGCGCCGGCACTTATGCCCGTCCTCAGACCGATCGCAAAGACGGTCATTAAGGCCGGGCTGGTCGCCTATGATCAAGGTCGGGTCGCATTGGCAGAGCTCAACGAGCAGACCGGCGACGTGCTGGCTGAGGCTCGGTCTGAGCTTGCCGAACAAGCCGAACAAGAAGAGAGAACGAAGAAGTCAAGAAAGCCGGAGACGGCTCATTCGGGGGCGTAGCTTCCGAATTGAATTTATTCCGGCCAGCTTGCGTACAGTGATTTGATCGCTGTGCGGTGGGCTTGTTCGCTCGCCACGCAAAACGGGCTGAGAGCAATGACTCTTGCCGTTCCATCTTACGAAAATGCTGTCGTTCCGTCGTCGCCGCGGAACCGGCAAACCCAAACGGTCGTCTCGATCGTGCCATTGCACACTGCAGTGGCAGGACGCGTTCGGCTGAAGATCGAAGGCATGCGTGGCGAGCCGGCCATTGCCTCCCTGCTGGAGTAGGGGAATCGCATATGGTGCTGGCAGGGTGTTGCCAAGCGGTTGGAACTGGATTCTTTGGGTGTCTCTCGATTCCAGAGGGAGACCTGAATGCGCAAGCTCAAGCGCCTGTTTCGACCGCTCAAG
>Ga0209489_109780_pt1 | contig 11544 bp, 5 predicted proteins | sample SiratrowhiteBW_FD_187527 | JGI IMG/M metagenome (GOLD analysis project Ga0209489, IMG submission 187527) | Root nodule microbial communities of legume samples collected from California, USA - Siratro white BW (SPAdes) (version 2) | ecosystem: Host-associated > Plants > Roots > Nodule | place: USA...
TATATATATATATATATATATATATATTGATTAATCAATAGGGCATTCAAATATATAATTTAACAATTTTTTCATGTAAAGGTATACTCACATTTAGAGAGACCACAGAAAATATCCATTCGAATAAAAATATCAAACGATGATTCTTCTAATTAAGGGCATCAAACAAAAAACACTAACTGAAGTGGTTCAGATGATACTTTCACTTGGTAACTTGGACAAAGATTTTTATACTAACACATAAATACTTAAACCTAACTATTTCCCTACATATTTTGAAATATACTCCCAAGACCCAAAACGTTTGGAGTTTTGGATTCAAACAAGAAAGAAGAGTCTCTAATTTTAATGGTAAGGACATAGGTTATAGACTTAGAATGATCATGTGAAACATGAGACATATACCCAACTAATATCACTCAACCTCTTCGTGTTGCTAAGAAAGTCAAATGCACATGCAAAAGACTTTCTCTAGTTCTACATGCAACTGGAAAACATCATATGTAGATGCAATTAATGTTCTTCAACTTTGCAACCAAGATATCTACTCTTGTATGTAATCCTAGAACTTTAAACTCATTATGCAACCCTAAATCTTTAAACTCAACAAGCAAAGAAAAGTCATGCTATAAGAATCTTTACAAATTTCTAACTCAAGATTCTTTAAGGTAGTTTCCCTTACCTAAACTTTTCTTCTATTCCGAGTAACTTTCCGTTCATATAAGAGGTTTTCTGACACTTTGAAATTCAGTCTAAAAGGTGCTTCACGAAGAACGATGTTTGCCTCTTCAACTACAGAGATTAATAATCAAATTCTGAAAGGAATGTGGGATGATAGATGGGAGTAGAGAATAATTGATAAAACTTGCATAGAGAAAAAGAAAAGAGGAAGTTTACATGGAAGAGAAAATAAATATGAGAGAAATATATCTCAGTAAATAAAAAATTTCTTAAAATTTTTCATTTAGAATATAATATAGTGAATTAAAATATAATGCCCATTTAATATTCTAGGAAAAAAAATCACAAATCTTAAAATTAATAAAATAATATAAAGAAGCTTTCATAAAATATAACTTTTTGAAAAGAAAAAGTTTCAAATTCCTAATAAATTTGAGTATTTTTAATTGAATCTCTTTTAAATTTTCTTAGTCTATTAAGTACTAAGGATTTTTATATTGTTTAATTAAGTCTTTGTCAATTAATTTTTCTTAACTGAGTGATATAGTTGTTATCTTATGGTAACACTTTACTTAGTTGTTTTCATGTGTTATTTTATGTTAATATTAAATGCTGTAATTTTGTGATTTTGACATAACATGTCATTTTTATTGTTAAACGAGGGTAAACGAAAATGAAAGCAAAATAATGAAAACCTAAACATGATGTTAAGACATTGCATAACAAGCGGGGTGTTGAACAGTAAGATAAGTGTTAAGTTGGAGTTGCGCGTGAAGGTAGCGAAGGACTCCAATTCCAAGAGTAGAGTTCACTATCCTCATGCACAACTCTAATTTCACTGTCTCCCATTACTATATTCAGGTTTCCTCTTATTTTCTTTTTCATTTTTGTGTACCCCTATCGAATAATAAAAAAATCACTTATTATATTAACCACAAAATTAAAAATTATTTAATATTAACACAAAATAACATATGGAGACAATTAAATTAAGTGTCGGAAAGAAATAATAATCTCACATCGCCGAACTAACAGAAAAATTGAATCACAAAAAACTCAATTAAAAAGATATAATTTTTTAATACTTAATAAATCAAGAAAATATACAAATTTATCAAACTTAAATTTTAATTAAGAAAAATAATATTTTAAATTTCTTTTTACGATTAAGGATGTGCAATTAAGTTGAGTTAATAAAAGCACTAAAAATTAATTTCACTCAATCTTAACTTAGTATACTATTTAAGTGTAATTACACCAATGGGCAGTATTAAGGATTAATATTATATGGTGGTATTTTAAAAAGTTACATATTCTGTAATTTAATTATAAGTATCTATTATATATATGGCTAACATTAACTTCTCTTAAGGTAAAAATTCTCTCACTTTGATAAACGTGGTATAGAAGATCTATCTGGATTTGGACTTTTTGAAAAGCTATGTCTGATTCAGATATCCACTACCAATCGAAATAATACTTTATGCCACAAGATAAGTGAATGTGTAATGTAATAATAACCACAATTCTTTATTTTGTAAACAAGGAAAAAGAATTAGCTCTCTTGATCCTTCTCAAAGGTTATGCACACAGCTTGCAATTGACTAAGGTAGGTAAATAAACAAAATTTTAAAATCGGTTGAAGCAAAGAATTCTGTATTCAATTGTGTTTTCTTATCTCTACCTTATTTAATTAAAATATCTTTTTAATAGTTTATATTGAATATCTTGAATGAATTGTGTAGTGATATTAAATATACATAGAAACAGTATACTAAGAATTCTTAGTTATAAAAACAATAATAGTTAAAATTAAAAGATAAATATATTTCTTTAAAGATTTATATGATCACAATCTAACTCTTGAGTATTTATAGGTACGTACCAATCTAAAAATACTTAAAAGAAAAGTTGAAGTTTAGACTTGGAGAAAAATAAAAGTGGTAATTTTCTTGAATAAATTTTTTTACTTATTTTTTTTCAAATATTGTAAATGATATCTCTTGTTCATTTAAAAAAAATAACTTTTCAATGTTTTTAACTTGAAATTAAAAGATAACGTATTTTTACATCTCTCAAGTCCAAACACACCCTCAACATCTAATCAAATCAAACATAGTTAAAGATTCCAATTATCTTCTTCATGACATCAGCAATCTCTATTCTCCAGAATCTACAAGTCACAAAATCCAGAAAGTTGCAATGTGTTTGGTGAAAACCTGTCGAGTTTAGAGATAAGATCATGTTTATTTTATTCTGAAAGCAAAGATTAAAGAACAGTTAAAAAAGTTGGGTGAAAATAAAGTAGTACTTGATGTGAAAAGTAAACCATTCCTTGACAAGTTTCCCGATAAGGAGACAAATATAAATTGAAAGGGCTCCACCAACTTGGCATATTCTACAATGTATTTGTGAACAAATCCAAGTATATGAAGTTATGGATAAGAACAAATCGCTACAATGTATTTATTAAGCAATATTATATTCTCAAAGGCTACTTAAAGATGAAAAACTGACTTATAACTTGGAGAGTTATTAGTTATTAAAAATTCATAGTTGGAAGTCTCATATTAAAAAATAATGAATAAAATGAACCACATGTAACAAAAAAAAAGTATAAATTCCTTTCAAAATTTTGATTGAAAATACTTTCTAAATCTCTTATGAGTTTAGACATGATCATTAGTATAAAATATCTTTCAAATTTCTTCTTGAAAGATCTAATATTTTGTATAAGAGTCTTACATTTATTTCTACATTATATATGTCTTCCAAGTGATACTTGAATTCATAACATTAAACTATACTATATCTTATAATTATAAATAATGAATGAAATTGTGTGTTAAAATAATTAAAAATATATATAAATTAACACATTTGAGTCTCTTTGAATATATTTTTAAAAAATATTTAAAAATAGAAAAATATTTTTTATGAGTTAAAATTAACTTATATATAAGTTTTTTAAAATTAAATTTATATTAAAGTTTACTATAAATTTTGACATTTTTTAGGTTGACACAATATAAAACTTATATATAAGTTAAAAAACAATTTTTCTAACCAAATCTTATAAAAGGTAATATAAAAGAACTCTTATAGAATAATTTATAAATAAAATAATTTAGAAAAAATTTATTCTTAAAATATTTAAGAGAAAATTATCCAGATATGTAGGTTTTTTATATGAATTTTAATTGTATTTTATTGATACAAATAAACAATGTAATTTACCAATGTCCAAAAAATGAAAAAGTAAAATGAACTTATTATCTTTAAAGAAAGGTTAAAATAGAAAAAAAAAAGAAGTTACCTTGTATAAAAAGGTGAAATAATAAAATGTATATAATGAGTGGAAGAAGAAAAAAAAAGCACAAACGAAATCCAAAATTATTATATACAGAAAAGGGCAACAGTTGAAAGAACATTATTAGGGAAAAAAACGTGCTATATTACTCACACAGCATAGTAAATTCATCTTGAAAAGTAATCATAAAAAACGATAGAGATAGGGATTTCATTGTCCACACCACAATTATTTACATTAGAAAAGTAACAAATAATTTAGTTTAATAAATTGATCTATCTAATGATGTCTAAATAGCAGCAAACCATTCAGAAAATTATAAAATTACTCATTTTTTGATAGCCAGTTGAGGGTCTCACCTAATGCTCACTCCAGAAGAAATCATCATTAAGCATATATTAAACCAATACAAAAGAAAACTGTTGATATAACAACGGTAAATAATAACAATAATAATATAGCAATTAATATAAATTAAATTATTAAATATAAAATTAATAAAATGAGTTGTAGAGTAAGAGTAAAAAAATTATCAGATGTTAAGGATAATTAGAAATAATATAAAATCTTAGTATAATCCTAATTATATGCTAGAAATTTTAAGTTATGTTAATTTGAGATTCTAAATGAGCTTTATATTTTTTTTTCTTGAAAATGTTATGTTACTTATTATTACTTACATTAAATTATAATACATAAATGGCGTACAACTTTATTTTTGAAGTCAGTGAAATTTATGAGATTGAGCTAAAGATGAACTCTATAATAAGAATTTAAACATTTTTTATATTATTAACATAAAGAAGATGAATTTTTGTGAAAAAAAGGTTACAAAATATATCATTTTTCGTTGACATGTTAGAGAATATAAGAGTTCTTGTAAACACAATGTAACATCTTCATCCTTCAACTAAAATAAGCTTATGACAAATGAATTTGGTTTTAAATATGGAATGCAAAGGTTAAATTTTGATGACGCTACATCCACACGAACTAAGGTCACTTTATTTACGTACGATAATGCTTCATCCTAATAATGTTTACGTCACATTTTCCACTGAGAGATATTGGAACCATAAAAGTATAAAAAGTAATGAAAATTGTGATGACATGATGAAACATGCTACTATGTATCATCCATAAACCAAAAAAGAAAGGCAAAAAACATGAAAATTGGATAAGAAAAAAAAATGGAAAAAAAATAATTTGCGGTGAACGTGGATCGAACACGTGACCTTCAGATCTTCAGTCTGACGCTCTCCCAACTGAGCTATCCCCGCTTGGTGATTATTGATTTGCATTATACTGTTAAATTAAAGTGTTAATTGGGCCTTACGTTTTCTTCACTATTTTTTGACTCAATTTATGGATATAGGATGGGGTGCAGGAGGAAAAAACATGGGTTGCATAAAGAATTTACCTAGTACTAACTTTTGTGCAAAACTTCAACATGTGTGACTTTTTTTTATTAAGGGTTGGTTTATAATTAACTAAAAGTATGAGTGCAAGTAACTGAGTTGGAGGGGTTGAATAATAGCCACATGTTTAATCTATATTATATTTAAGGATACAAATTAAGTTACCTCATTGTTGTCTTTCTTAAAGTGGATCATGTCACGCGTTTCTCATTGTTAAATGTTCTTGGGGGTTGGACCAAAATACAAAAAGGTTATGAAAGGCAAATAAGAAAGTAAAGTTGTACAACCCCACTCAAACGAATTAAATAAAGCATGCCAATAATACCGTAAGACAATATGTATTCTTTCAAATATATTTTAAGTAAAATTTCAAATAGTGAAAAAGAGAAAAAAATAAAGTGTTGGAATAGTTTTACTCCTATAAAGAAGTTTACTTAATCTAAATTAATCAATAATAAAAGTAATTAGTAATATTAAGAGTTTTAGGATAAAAATTCATGTTCGGAAGTTTGCATACCATGTAATAGAATTATAGTTGAGGATAAACAGTAAGACACTCCTAGAGTATCTCTTTTTAAAATTATTTAAACTATCCTAAATATATAATAAATATAATTACTCTAAATATCCATTTTTAAAGTATTTTTTATCGTATAAATACATATTTCAAAATATTTTTTTATATCATAATTACAAGCTTGGAAATTATTTATTAGTATAAATACATGTTTTAGAATTATTTAATCTTATTTATATATATATATATATATGTGCGCGCGCGCGTGTATTTATGTATATATAAGGAGACTATTTTGTTGAAATTGAAAAAGAAATTGTAGACAATAAATTTTTCTATATATTTAATATCATTATCTCTAAGATTGAATTAAAAATGATGGTTAAATCAAAATAGCTAAGAGAATTAGTTAAACGAGAAAAAAAAATATATTTTATTATACATTTAAAAGTAGATAAGACCTTTTTCTGAAATAAAATAATCAAATATCAGAATAAAAAATTGAAAGATTAAAAAAATAATTTAACCTATAATTTTCATTTCAATACAAAATAAAACTCTTTAAAGCTAAAATTTTATGCTTTTTTGTTCAAACTACAAATTTCACCAAAATCCGTTGATTTGAAGTTCATCAAGAGGGCAATTTTGTGGTGTTTCTTTGGAGCTCTTGTCAACCTTCATGGAACCATATGTCCTCAACTAGGTTAAAGGTTTTGTTTATTTTTTTCTGAAAAGCAAAAAAAGAAATGTAAGTGACTTCTACTTTTTGGAAAGAAGGCAAGGGGAAAATGCGTGCTTGTGCTAATAATTCTTTAAAAGGAAAAATTATAAAGAGAGAATTCCAAGAAAAGAAAACAACAAAAACTTTACCAAAATAATGAAGAAAATTGTGATTCCCACATGTAGTGTTATATTCCGTTTTCATAAAATTCAAAATTTTAATATTATTATGATTTTGTTCCTTTATTATATTTCAATGCTCAAATCAATGAGTTGTGTCTGTCACACTCAGAATCAAAAGGCTAATATAGGGGTGCCAAAGCACTTTCTTCGAAGCTACATATTGAACATTCATACAAGTTATTGGGCATGGGTTTTAGGGTTTCTTCTAAGCTTATACCATCATATGAAATAAGCAAAACCATAACGATATTCTATCTACCCACATAATAATATCTTATTCAAACAATTTTCATGTAATTTAATCTTATTTAATATATATTCTATTATTAATTATAATATTTTTTATTTATTAAAATAACTTAGTTTTAATAAGAAAAAATTAAAAATAGAAATTAATATTGAAGGGAATACTTACTTAATTTCATATTGATCAAATTATCAAATTATACTTTTCTAAACAGTTTAACTTGAGTCTTTGGAAAGTTTTCTAAGTATGAATCTCCACTCAATGCTTTAATAAAACCATGTAACCATTATGAGAAAAGATATAACTTATTAAAATTTTCTTCCTTTTAAAGTCAACTCAATTCAACTTCAAAAAATTCTAATCCAATTTCAATAACAACAGATATATTTTATAATTTAAATTATATTTCAATCACTACTTACGTTCGGGTTTTTATTATATGTCTTAAAATAGTTACATTTCATTATTAAATAAATATTTTTTATGTTTACTTTTTTAGTTTATCGTGATGTTTGTTTGTGGACTCACTCTTAAAACGTACTTACGCTAAAGAAAGTAAAACCAAATTTTATGTATCTAGGATTTAGTATATGCGCATGACTTTTTTTTTTTTTTAACATTTAAAAGATTAAAATCAAATATTCACATACTCATATAAAATACAAATATATTTAATTATAATTTTTATATTAAAATTTGCAGCATTTTTTTACTCTTATATTTGCAGTATTATCATTGGTTTAAAAAACGATTGTCAAATATATTATTTAATTCCTCCTTTTCGCATAATTAAAAAGCACGTGAGTTAATTTTTCCAAGAAAGAAAAAAATAGTTGTATTATTTGAATTTTAATTAATAGAATGATTTAACTAAAAAAGGAGAAAAATATATTATTCTTCTTCAATGTAGTAAATTGTTCCTTTTTTATAGATACCCAAAGCAAAAAAACATGCCTCAGGTATTTAGGTATGCTTTAGCGATATATTTTGGGACAAAATCCTTCGTCAAGACTTTTAAAAAGGTGAGTTGAGAAAAAAAAAGTACATGATTTTTTCATTGCTAAAGTGAGCTTATAATTTAAGTATAATCTAATTTATAAAAGCTTTGTGCCATATTTTTTTAAGTTTTGATTTTTAACTTAGGTATAAAAATGTTAATTTTATTTTATAAATAAACTATATTTTTATATTATAAAATTTGCCAGTTTAAAAAAAAATTATTCTTTTCTTTCTTAAAAAAACGATTATAAGCTGCTGTGCGAATTGTAGTTGCCGCTTGAACATGTTATTGAGAACCAATAAATGTGAAAGCTACTTTGTGGTTTTGAGTTGGAGTTTTGTTCTTTAAGGTTTTTATTAAAATAAATAAATATATATATATATATATATATATATATATATATATATATATATATATATATATATATATATATAGTGCAAATTATTTTAACTAAATTCAGTAAGTATTTAATAGAAAAATTATTTCAAGAATACTTTCAGTTTGTCTAATTTGAAACGTATAAGACTTTAACTCCCCAATAACTTTCCACTGAAGTTAGATATCCTTATTTTCGTAATTGAACAAATATAATTTTTCTATTAATCCAATTAAGAATCTATCAAGCTGACATATAGAAAAGATATTAATCAAATTATTAAATAATCGTGTGTTTACACACGAATGAGTTGAAGCTTGGTTTTCTAATAAAAATCTATTATAGATGTAAAATAGATCTATTATCGTTCAAAGTATGTTTAGTTAAGAAGAAAAAATAGACAGAAAAATTATATATATATATATATATATATATATATATATATATATATATTATTTAGTTAAAAAATAAATAATAATTTCAATAAAATTCAATTTCTTTCTGTTTTTCTTTAATCCAAATTTTTAGGTTTTCTCTCGTCTAAAATTAAATAGCATATGTAAGTTAGGTTTTGATACATTTAAGTTTGGGTTGCTTGAGGGCTAAAAATTGTTGTATCAAATTATTAAATAGTTTTTACAAGTCTTCACTCTTATGTGAGAAAATATAAAATAATTATTTTTTAAGAAAATTGTTACTATTATATTATAGATATAACATAAGATACTCAAGTTGTTAAAATTTATCTTTTATATAACTATTAATAATTTGTCGATAATAACTAATTTATAAGATATTTGAGTTTAAAACACTAGTTATATTCGTGCTTCTAAAGTTAAAAAAACATGCTTCCAAATCAAAAGAAACAATAATTTTTATTAAGTATGTGAACAATTTGATTAATCTCTTCTTCTTAGGATAGATGAGTTTTATTATTTGTTAAGACTTTTTAACTGAAATTCCAATCTTTTTAGGTTTTTCTTTAAATAAACCAACTTTATCTTGAGTTTTGGAAGTTGGGGTTATGTGTGTTGAAGTGAGTGTCTTTTTGTTTTCCAATGTTTCTAAAACATTGTGTGGTTTAACTCACTTGTTGAAATATGTTTATATTTATGATGGGTGTTTTTTTTATAATACTTGTACTTCTCTCTTTCTCTCTAATTCACTTTAATTCAACATGTAATTTATGGTTTTGATCAAAAACTTTCAAGACTCTTTATATGATTTAATATTTAATATTTATGGATTGTTTGTAAATATAACACAATGTTTAGTTCTCATTATAAAAATTGAAATACATTCCTTTATGAAGATTCAATCACAATTTGTGATTGATTTTGTGGTTATAAAGATTATAATACAATTATTAATGGTTGTTTATAAAGATTGTACCATAGTTAGTTTTTTTTTTTTATAAAGATTGAAATACATTAATTAATTATTGTTTAACAAGATTAAAGTACAATGGTTAGAGCTTTATTTGTATATATTGAAACATAATAGTTAGCTTTATTTATAAATATTGAAGCACATTGATTAATGTTTTATTTATAAAGAGCAAAGCATAGTGATTAGTGTTTAATTGAGAACTTTTTAAGTTTTTTTTTTTTATGAATATTGGTTCATAGTGTTTAGTATTTATTGAGAGCTTTTATTTATGTTTTTGATAATGTTGTAGCCTTTTGTATTTATTAATGTAAAAATTAGTTTAGACATAAAGTCCAATTAATGTTTAAGGTATAATGATAACTTAGAGATCCTAAATCCTATATTCGAGTTAGAAATGATAAAGATGTGAAGTTGAATTAGAGATGCTCAAATATAACTAGTGATTTTAAATATTTATTTGATAATTGAAAGATAAGTTAATATGTATATATAATAATTGTATAACAGAGTCAATGATTCTAAAAGTGTGAAGTTAAGTTAAATATACTTTCATGTTTATTAAAAAAAAAAATATGTCCACGGCACAAAGTCAAATTAGAAATTCTAAATGATAAACAAATATAGGTTAGGCATGCAATAATGGATAAATTGATAAGTTGTTAAATATAAGTCAATCTCAAGAAAGTGATTTTATTTTTGTGTGTGTACTAGTGTACATTTTTTTATTCTAAATAAATAGAATGTAAACACAATGACAAAATATATTTTGTATTATACCAAAATGAATTAGTTTAGCTGCTGTTTCAAATTCAAAATGTGATTAAACATGTCAATATCCACTTAGTTAGATACATAATAATTATGTGTACTAGTATAAGTTTTTGCATTTGACCATCTATAAGTATATATGTAATACATATAGATATACACCAATATATGAAACAATATAAATATTTTATATATGAAAAGTTTAATAAAGAGAAGAGTCATGATTTGTGTAGTCAAATTTTTATCAACTTTTATCTAATCTATCTTTCTTTTGAAATCATTTAAGTGTGGTTGTACTCATATAAGTGTTAAAGGCGTGCTTGTGAATCAAAGGTGTGATTTTTCCTACAAGAATGTGAGAGACATATTGGTATAAAAGTATATCCACAAAGGTGTGATTGTGCCAAGAGAGGGGAGATGTGTTGGAAAAAAATGCACTAGAAGTTTGGTATAAAGGTGTGAGAACTTCCAGGTGTACCTGATAGGCTTGTTAGTAAATTAAATTATATCAGATGTTTATCTCAAAGGTGTGATAGTGTCCATAATAATATGAAAAGAGTGTTATTGTGAAAAATTATATCAAATGTCGAACTAAAAAGATGTGATTGAAGCCATAAGAATTTAAAAGATGTGTTTCAAGAAAAAATATATTAGAAATTTGATCATGAAAGTATATTATAAAAATGTAATTACATTCATAGATAATGATACATTATTATAAAAAATTATATTAAAAATTTAATTTTAGAGATATGGTTAAATTCACATCAATATAAGTAATACATTCATAAAAATTACAATTAAAAAGCTTAATCATGTGGTCTTATCCACATAAGTTCAAAAAGACAAATTTATATAAAAAAAAATTACAATAGTAATTTAAACACTAAGTTGGAACTAAGTGCGCATCATATATATATATATATATATATATA
>Ga0209489_109783_pt1 | contig 11541 bp, 5 predicted proteins | sample SiratrowhiteBW_FD_187527 | JGI IMG/M metagenome (GOLD analysis project Ga0209489, IMG submission 187527) | Root nodule microbial communities of legume samples collected from California, USA - Siratro white BW (SPAdes) (version 2) | ecosystem: Host-associated > Plants > Roots > Nodule | place: USA...
TGCTTAAAATACAAAAATCTGATTTTTGTGATTATTTCAAAAACATTTGTTTAAATCAGCTTTTTAAATTGTTGGAGCTTATTAATGATTAACAAATGCACATCATGCTAAGTTGAATCATACTTGTCTCAACCACATTCCTAAGTTCTAGACCAAGTTTCAAATCTTCATGAATCTTCATGCATTTCACATATGATCATAGGTCTTGAACTTCTTCACACATGGTTGGCTTCATCAAATACAATTAGTTATCCACTAGTACTAACAACAATTATAATAACTATTATTATTGTTCTTATTATTATTATTATTGTTATTATTATTATTATAATTAATATTGTTATTATTTTTATTATAGACAAATTTATCAACAAATTTAATTAGTCGATAAATTGATAGTTAATTTACGGATAGATTTACTTACAAATAATTTGGCGATTAATTTTTTTGGATGGATTTTCTTCAGTAATTACCAACAGACTGATTAGTTATTAATTCTCAAAACTTTTTTGATTAAAATTTATCAATAATGATATTTTATTAACAAATATAAACCAGTTGATAATTTTTCGTTGGTAATTGTTATTTTCTAATAATGTAGTCACTATTATTTTTTATATTCCTAAGTTTCAAATTTCAGTTTTAAATATCAAATAAACACTCATTTATACTAATAAATTAATTTTATTATTAAAATTTTTAAATTTATATATCTAAAAAGCATAATAGAGTTTTAATATTAAGACTAAGTAACAATTTAAGAAAGAAATTTATGCATTATCGTGATTAAGATTTCTAAAAACAATGACGACATCAATTTCAAAATCAATCATAAGATTTAAATCATTAACTTTAATGAAAAACGTAAATTCAATCTAATTAGACAAAAAAAAGTCTATTTTGTCAAACCAATCACAAAAAAGCGAAGAAAATTACTCTTTTAAATCTCCAATGAAATCTCCAATATAGTTGTCGCATCCATCACAAGAGAAAATAACAGAAAATCATCGTTTCAATGAAAAAAACAAAAAGTGAGGAGAGAAGAAAACATGTAGCGTTAAATCGTAAAATTCAAAATTCATGTAAACCTATAAAAATTGAATGACTTCTTAAAAATGTTTTCTAAAAATTAAAATATCCTCCATATTTATAATTGAATGACTTCTTAAAATTGTTTTCTGAAAATATTTTAAAAAATATTTTTCACAATGTAAAATTTATATTTTAGAAAATATTTTCTTGAAATATATTTTCTAGAATTGTATTTTGAAAATTATTGTTCGAAATATAGATTTTACGATTCAAAAAATATTTTCTAAAATATAAATTTATGTTTTGTAAAATATTTTCCAGAATATTTCGACAAAATACACTTCCAATATAATTTTATATTGTTTTAAAATTAAAGGGGTGCAAGTCAAAAGTAACGGAGTGCAGGAAGTTTTCGCCTAATGCTAGGGTATGTCTGTCCGGTCTACTCAGTTAAAAGTCATAAGAGCAATTATCAGGGAACTGATCTAGTTTGGATAGGTTATATTTTATTATATTACAAGAATTTTTTTTTAAATACTAATTTTTAGCAACTAAATAAAATAGTTGTTAATTATAATTAAAATAGTCATCAAATTATATTTTGATTGCTAAATAACTACAAAAGATAATAATTAAATTTAGTGACAAATTAAATTAAGATAATTGGTATTTAACATTAATTACTAAGGTTTTAGTGATATATACTATTAGATCTTAAATTAGTCTCTAACTTAATTAGATACCAATTTAACTAAAACTTTGGTAGCTAATGTTAAATATCAATTATTTTGACTTAATTGGTCACTAAATTCAATCATTACTTCTATTTTATAGTTATTTAAGAACTAAAATTTAATTTGGTAACTATTTTTGTCACAATTAGCAACTATTTCATTTGGTAGCTAAAAATTGGTCTCTAAATAATTTTTTTTGTAGTGTTAATATAAAAGTAAATTAAGTTTTAAGATGGAATAAATACTTTTTTTAAAACAAGCTAATCACTGGAAAAACATAATTCTATAGACAAATTTGTACACTATTTTATATACACTTACTCACATCGAAAGGGAGATTTTTTTAAAAAAAAATTGTTATTGTACAGTGAGCAACTTCTAACATACACAACTAATTAAGGCTATTTTGTAGTCCAGAAAAGATTCGTGTAATAGGTTTAACATTTTTTATTTGTTAAACTTTTTAAAAATCATATTAACTTAAAGTACTTAATAAAAGAAAGGTCAAAAATACCTTACAGTCAGCTAAACAATTTATTCCTATGCCTATTTAATTTGACCAGACCTAAAATTCTCTCTCTATATATATGACTTGTAGTATCTAATATTCAAATTTTTAACAAGTTTCTAGTCAACAATAGCTCCTCAAGAATCTCAAATATAAATTTCGTTACATTTATTTTTGAAAAATGAAGATTTAATATTTTCAAATAGAAACTTTTATGTGTATATATAACCTCAATAGTCACTATAATGACGAAATGGTATATATCAAAATAAATAGATTGATATCGATAGATTTCTCGAGATAATCTCTTACTTTTCTCACCACTAATATAACCTTATCCCGCAGTCATCAATATAATAAAAAGACATTAATTAATTACCTTTTATGGTTATTACTAGTATTTGAACTCTTATAAATATATAGGGTAAATATTAAAATAAAGTGGGGATTTCTCTTTAGGCCTAAGCTGACTCAAATTTCACGACTTAAGTTTTCCTTTAAACCACAAAAAGTTTTTCTAAGTACTTAAGTTACACATTTTTTTTGTGTGGTTAAGTGATTTTTGTTTGCAAAAATTAAACTAACACGAAAAGGTAAAAGAATAAGTTGTTGTGAGGAATTATTCAGTTAATTTTATTCAAGATTGTTATTGATTATTGTTTTTCTTTTATATATATATATATATATATATATATATATATATATAATGTTAATTATGAATTTAGATAAATTATATTTGAATTGCAAACACTAGAAAAAAAACTAATCATTTTCAAGTCATGAGATAAGATAAAATTTATCATCACTAGTTTTTTTTCTTAGTAGAATCAACACTAGTAAAAAAATGACATTTCACGACAGGATGTCACTGGGGTTAATAGGAGATATTGCATTGAAAAAAAGCGGGTGACATTTTTGAAATTAAGTGTAACGATACCACCGTGGTTGCTGCTAGAACCGTAGTGGTAGGCACACAAAATTAAAAAAAAAAAAGGAGATACCATCGCAGTTGTTCCCAGAACAGCGATGATAGGCACAAAATTGGAATTTTGAATTTTTCTAGAGGGACATACCATCGCGGTTGGAGGCAGAACCGCAATGATATGTAGCCTTTCCCAATATTCAAAATCAAATAGCTTCAGAATTTTATTCACTCAAAATTAATTTAGGGTTAAAAGAGCAATGCAATAAGGTGCAAAATACAATCAGAGGTGGCACCTTGGACGACGATGGTGTTTGGAGGAGATGTTATGGTGGCACTTGCTGAGGTAGAAGAGACAGAGGTGGTGACGCTGAGGAACGCAATAACGGAGGTTTTCCCCTTTCACGACAACCTCGCTACCTTCTTTTTCTTGCTTCTTCATCTTTTCCATTTCTGTTTGGATTTTATTTGGAATCTGCTTATAGGTTTTCTGATTGGATTACGACTGGGTTCTGATTGTTTCCAAAACTATCAATGGTAAAAGGATGAAATCACGACTAGAAACAACAAACAGTGATGAAGAAACAAGAGAGTAGATGGTGAGCGAGGTAACGCGTGGGAAGGCGTCGTGAAGATAGAGCGTGAGGAGACGCAGGTCAAAGGTGGTGGTGGCGGAGGAACTAGGGTTAATGGACGGATGGGTTTTTTTTTTACATGGAGGCAATAACAGCAACAACAGCACACCACCAGCACCAGCACATCACCAAAAGCAGCAGCACCCACAGCACCACCAGCACCAACAGTAGCAGCAGGTTGCTTTTATTAAAAAAATTGAATTTACCACTACAGGCGGTTTTTACTACAAACGCGATAGTATGTTATACTTTTCATCACGGTTATACAACCGTGATGATAGCTTCAGTATTTTTTATCGTGGTTAGATCTATCGCAGTTCTAGAATCGCGATTGTAAGTCTTGTAGAACCGTGATTAAATTTGTTTTTTCTACCAGTGCAAGAGACTTTCATTTAAAGAATTATAAATTAAATGGTAATAACGGAATAGTGTTGACTGAATAGAAATAAAGAGTAATTGTAAGTCACAAAGTGGAATAAAATTAAATTAACAATTTCATAAGTTCAATATATACGCTGCATACATCACTTACTTGATTCTTAACTTTTTCTAATTTTATTAATTAATTTTTAAAATCTAGAAATAATGTTTTATTTATCTAGGTACCACACAAATATATATGTGAGTATAGTCTTATTTAATTTCAGTATTGGTGCTAGATTGATGTTCAATATATAAGAATATTTGGGATCCTATTGTTTAGCAACAAGGGTTTTGAGCTTGTTTATCAGTATATCAAAGTCATCTTCACTTCTAATGAGACTGAGACGAACATAATGATTATCAGCACTGTATAGACTTCCTTCACGACCGTTGATGCCAGCAGCTTCAAGGATTTCATAGCAGTTTTTGTCTTCTTCTCTCTCACACTTCAACCAAGCATAAGCTGTGTTGTGAAGAAATTCAAATCAAGTTGTTAGTTAAAAACAAATGAAAATGTGCACTTCACATTATTGGTATTTGACGTTTACCTGGTGAAGGGTCTCTTTCCCTTTTGAAGAAGGTGCAGTAATGGGGAGATAGTTTCTGTAGAGAAAAGCGATTTGATTTAGATATGGTTTCTTTCAACTTTATCCAACGATTTCTCATGGTTGAATATGCAAATTTGAATATCTCTTTTCCATCATCTCCTTCAAGAACAACGTCCAGAAGCTTTAAAGCTCTCAGTTGAGCCTCGCGGGAAACTCCCATGGTGTTCATATCCAAATATGTTAACATCTTTTCATATACTGTTTCATCCTTTATTATTGCCCATCTGTTAAAACATCACATGGATTAACTATTAACAAAATTTATTTCCACAAAATTATATTTGTTGATAAATATCTCACCCAAATCTGCTCCCAGCATGACCTGTGAGCTTGGAAATTGTGTAAATCATAAGATCATCATCAGCTGGTGAAGGAATGGCAGTGTAATGTGGCCAATAATAGGCACGATCATAAATGTATTTCACATTATCACCTTCAAGAACTCCCTTAGTCAACTTTCCATCAGGATTGTTTGGTGAAGTAACAAACTCAATGAACGTAGAGTTACTATCTGTCTTGTTAATCCATGAGGATGTGCTTCCTTCATAACTAAAATTCCTAGCATTGAAATATTGTGTCTGTGTTCTATACACCTGTAAGAAAAAAATTGTTGAAATATCAAGAAAAAAATCCAATGTTAATTTGAAAATGACACAAAATAAACATATAAATTTTGTTGAAAGTGTTGAATGGAACTTACAGGATAATATGGTGGTGTGGCTACTACTTTTGCTGGAGATAGTGAAGATGTATCGGGAGACAAGGCATAAACTGCAGCATTTAGGAGTTGTGTTGAGCCACTTCCAAATACAATGTGTTTTCCTTCAATGATTGCATTTCCAACTATGTCATGAAGTTTTTGGATATGTTCCACCAGTAGTTGTGAGATATATGATCCATCACTATAAGTATAACCCATTCTATGCCATCCTGATACTAGTATCGCACTGCTTGTAGCATGTTTCTTCCAAAATGGCTCCAAAAAATATGGATCCCCACTGTAATTAACATTCAATCAATTTTACCGCTCATGTTACTATAAAAAATGCAATCTAGTCACCGATTTTAACAATCAAAATAAGAAGGTTACAATTAGTGATTAAAATAACCATTGATTTATTTAAATTGTAAATTAGGGATCAAATAAATTAGTATAAAAAAGGTTATTTAGTAACTTATTTTAGCAACCAAAATAAGTTGGTTGCAAATTGGACTGAAATAGCAACTGGTTGATATCTGTCACAAACTTACGACATAAATAACAAAATTTGTCAATGATATTAATTTGTATAGCGATAAAAATAGCAATAAAAAAGTTACTTATATATAACTATGGTTATTATAATTATTTAGTAAATTAAAATATTGTATATAAGGGATATAAGCCTTGGAAAATAATGCTAATACGATATCTTCCTAAAAAAAGAATATAAGTAAACTACCCGATTAATAATTATATATTTTTCCAAAACTTTCTAATCCAAATTTTGAAAGACTTGTTTTCTGAATATTTTATTCATTAATTAACAGTTCGGTCTTTGTTATATCAAGGAATTAATTGAGAATATAAAGTCGTTAAGTCAAAGACTTCTCGTGTCATGACATGATGAACATCTGTAATTTCTTTTGTAATGAGTTCTTAATATCTTAATTACTTTAACATAATCAACTTATTTAGATAAATATAAGGGACTAAAACACACAGTTTATTAAAAAGTCTACACGTAACTATCTTATTAGACATTTAGATTATGTGACAAACCAGACTTCCAAGATATAGTTGCCATAGTTAACAACAAAGACAAAAATTCGAACATATATAAAATAAAAACTAAGATAAGTGAACATTAGGGTTGAGACTAACAACAAAATTCTCAAAAAAGTATTGATTCTTTTGGATTGGTTGATGTAGAATAAAAATTTTTAGAAAAGTAATATATGTTATAGAAAGTACTGCCTTTATTAGCACAACTTCATAGATAGATAGGTATTATATCAATTGTGCTATTGCAAAACAGTGTATGGATTTGTATAAACTCTTTTGTAAATATTATTGTATATTTATATAATTTTGTTGCCCATAAAAAAGCTATTGAAAACTGATACCATAGGTTGAAGTCATGGCAGTTAAAACGTTGAAACATATTTTATGACAGGATATCATTGTGATTAAAAAATAATGACAATTAAAAAGAATGTGATGACATTTTTAAAATTAAGTACAACCATACCACCGCGGTTGGAACGAGAACCGCGATGGTAAGATAGAAAATGAAAAATTACAGGGAGATACCAACGCGATTGTTTAAACAACCATCCTGGTATCTGCAAAATAATATGTCCCTGCAAAATAATTCAGAGACATACAAAAGCGGTTGTTTAAACAACCGCGTTTATATGTGTCATACCATCGCGGTTCCCTCTACAACCGTGCTGATATGTGTCAGTTTTTGTTATTTTTACACACTGAGCCATTTTTTAGCACAGCTTCTGAAGAACCGCGGTGGTATGTTATACTTTCCATCATAGTTATACAACTGTATTTATATCTTCAGTACTTTTTATCGCGGTTGCATCCATCACGGTTGCACAACTACGCTTGTAAACCTTATACAATTGCGATTAAATGTTTTTTTTACAAGTGAATTTATAAGAAAGGTTTACCTTCCAGCATCGGCAGAACAATCAGATAAGAGGTTAGAGCAATGAGATCCAGTGTAGCATGGATTGCACTCACAAGCTTGTTTATGGCCCTTAAGAAGAAGACCATCAAGGTATGCTCTTCCATGTCCTGAACATTCTATGGCTGCCACTGCCTCAGCTTCTTCTGCAGCTTTTCTTGTCCATGTGCCTTCCCATTCTCCCCTGCAAACAATCATCTTCGTACCACACAATACAATCATCAATGTCACAATCAATGATAACTTCATTGGACTTGCTTTTCTGGCCATTCTCTTGTACTTAGTTTTTCTTATAGAATAATATTCATGCAATTTCTAAGCTCAACTTTGAGGTTTCTGAAATGTCGTGGCCCATGCCATGCATTTATATAGCTACAGATACAGCCTTCAAGTTTGAATATAATGGCTCTTGAAAATGAAGGATAAAACTCATAAGAAAAGAGTTTCTTAGGTATACGTTTCTTGTACTGAAAAGTAGGGCACGCTGACATAGGAAAGTAGAACATATTCACATTAATATTTTTAACATATTAAATTAATATATTTATAATTACTCAAATTTTAGTATTGCCTTTTATCATTGGGATACGGTTACATTAACTACAATTAATAATTTTTAAATAATTGTATTTTAATTTTTTATTAAATACAATCAAGTTCATTAAAGCTATGATGGAATAGGATCTATTATATCATTAAAATTTTGATCTCTCTCTCTCTCTCTCTCTCTATATATATATATATATATATTAAAATATGTTTCAAAATATAAATATATATTACACTTAAAAACTCATCATCAGAGACATCAATGTAAAATTATTTTAAAATATAATTATATACTCCATAATGATGTGCTTTATTACATATAAAATATTTTCACTACACACAAAAAAAAGAGTTTCTTAATTTTGTAAAAATTAAAATTTCACTTTAATAGTTAAAAATTTAAAAATTGAAAGAGTTTCATAGGATTTAAGAAAATGAAAGTTGAAATATCATTAATTATAAAAGAAATCAAATTCTTTTTGTACAGATTATGGGATAAACACAGAAAAATTTTCAGGAATGAGTCATAAGTTTATCAGACAAATAAATTTGACTCTAGACATAATATATTAACAAATTCCTTAAAAAAAGTTTTCAACAAATAATTACAAACTAATACTTGCGCAACACGATATGTGCAGTGCAAAATATAAATTTGTTATTATAATTTAATTTACCAATCGCTATCTTGAAAAGGTTACAAACATTAAGAAGTTTCCACAGCAGCTTTTTATATAGCTTGCAGAGAAAAAAGTAATAATTTTACTTGAAAGTTCACATATGATTCTATTATTGAAATTGACTTAGATACACTAAATAGTAACATCAAAATAAAACATCATTAATTTATTTATCTTTCCTGTATAATGTTCAAATTCCTCTTTTTATATTTTACGTACTATTAAAGAAATTCCAGAAATTGTAAAATTAACAAAATCATAGAAATTATACGACTAAAAATATGAAAAGAAAAAATTAATAAAAGGAAATTAATAAAGAAATATATTTAGTTTCCATAACTTCAAAAAAATTGTACAAAAATATAATTTACACATACATTACACTGTTTGACTTTATTTAATGTATTTTTATTACGGGATGAAATTTTATGCTAGTCCCACAACAAATGGATAATTCATATTATTGAAAGAATAATAGAGAATGTACTAATATTATTGAAAAAGTATATTAAGGAAGTTCGTAGTTAGCAATTAACTATTATATATACTATATATATAGTTTACACATCTTTTAAATCTAAATGTCTACTTTTTACAAATAAACTAAATCTTTACCAAAATATATAAATTAAAATTTGTACGAGATATATTTCAAGTGTAATAACTATTAGGTGGATTTTCATGCAAATAAAATTAGGTAAGTTGAATGCAAGATTAAATCCTTGGAATATTTTCAAATTTAAACTTTGACAAAAGTAATTTTTTATTAAACTTTATTTATTTTTCAGTGAAACTAAATTGTTTAGATAAAAAGCCTTATGATAGAGGATAGATTATGTCGGTAGACAAAAAATAAATAAATAAATTAAGAACATGTTTTTGTTTTTATCTTCCTAATAGTGACTTCTATATGTAATTAATCTGGAATTTTGACTTGAAATTTATATATTACGGTCTAAATTCAAAGATAAGAAATATCAAAAACATGTGATTTGATTCGAGTATCATGCTCTATTTCTTATCCACGTGTGAACGATTCATGCACCAAAAGTGCGTAATTGTTTCTAAAATTTATTAAAATGGAAAAATTTTCTAAAAGAAAATTACTTAAATTATAGTACTAGTTGTATTTACAATTATAACCTTTTCTTTCTCAAGCCACGTTTGCAAGGACGATTTTTACTTTTTTTTTTAATTTTAATAAAGAAATTGCGTAGCAAGACTTCAGAGTTATATATTATTTTTTGATTTTTTAAAAAAATTATATTTTGGATTTTTTTTTAAATTACGCAGAATATGATGACTAAATATGACTCTTTTTTTTCATTTTCATTGTTCAAGTCACATACTAATTAAGGACCACTTAATCACATCAATTAATTTATTAGAAGAAGATAGTGTCCACAATAACCTTTTGTTCTTTTTTTTTTCTATTAGAAATTATCAAAAACAGCAAAAAATTGAATTCTTCAACTTAATTTTGATACCAATTTATTAGATTAAATATTTATTTTGAACCCGAAATTATAGTCAACAATAAGAATATAACTCTGTATAATTAAAAATGTAACACGGTCACAATTGGACTACTACGATTTTATCAATCTGATTTATGTTATACATATAATTAATACTGTGTAGCAATTTCTAAAGATACAAATATAATTGATTATATATATGTTATACATATAAATAATTTTTCTTATATATATATATATATATATATATATATATATATATATATTATATATATATATATTTTTTTTTATATATATATATATATATATATATATATATATATATAAAAGAAAAATATCCTCACCTTTTTACTAATATATATTTTTTTTTCTCCTTTATTTTCTTGCTATCACACTTGTTTTTCTTTTCTTTTTACCTTTTTTGGCGTTAATATAAGAGTTATTATCATTTATCATTCATATCTTTTCCACCTGCCACTACAGCTACATAAGATATTATTTCATTACAATATGTTATTTATATTTATTATTATTATTACTTAAATATAATATTTTATTATTTCAAATAGTTATAAGGTAGATGTTTTATTATTCAAGTTGTCAATAATTGTCACGTTTTACACGCAAGAAGAATAGTGCTATTATTTATTATTTTTCTTTTGTTGTGTGTAAGGGGTCAAATAAATAATATCTTCGGAGAGAATATTTAAAATGGAATCTATCTACTATTTTATCTTTTATCGAATAACCGGCATGTTCGACCAAAACCTTAAACAAAAATATGCAAAAGTTACAGGTTGCATAAGATACCTGGGACTCACGTTCCAGGTGATCGGGTTGTCCGTTGCATGTGAATGGTATCTGTCTCGCAAGTAGTTATTTATATTTTTAAAACTAAAAAAATTGAAGTAAAAAAACAAATTAAAAAATAATTTTTTTATATTCTATTATTTAAAGATGTAAATATAAAATAATATTTTAATTTAAATCATTAATATTTATAGATTAAATTTTAATTATAAATTATAATGAACTAAATTAGTAATACAAAATTACTAATCGTTTTAATTTACTATTAAATAATAAATTAAAATATTTTTAATTATTTATATGATTAAATATGTGTTATATATATTAAAATAAAATATAATTTTTTTTAAAAAAAAAAAAAACTGCCAGTCTACCTTTTAGTAGGGTGAGTTAAGGTTTTGATTCTCCACCAATGTATCTTATTTTCTTTATGGTGGACTAAGTCAAAATGACTTAGGCTGACCTTTTCTTATCTTCTAAA
>Ga0209489_109784_pt1 | contig 11538 bp, 4 predicted proteins | sample SiratrowhiteBW_FD_187527 | JGI IMG/M metagenome (GOLD analysis project Ga0209489, IMG submission 187527) | Root nodule microbial communities of legume samples collected from California, USA - Siratro white BW (SPAdes) (version 2) | ecosystem: Host-associated > Plants > Roots > Nodule | place: USA...
ATATATATATATATATATATATATATATATATATATATATATATATATTAAGTTAATAATAACACGAGATGCTTCCAGAATAATTTTATTATTATTACTATTTACTTTTACACCAGTTGCAAATATTTGAAATAAATAAGGAGGAAAAGCAATTGGTAACATTACAATCTATAATCTTTTTTGTAACAATATTATTTTCCATGTATTAAATTTGACTTGACGTTAAAAATTTGTTTGGTTGTTTGCAAATTATATATTTGTAAAATTAACGGTTTGTTTTTCTGGAGGAGAATAGTAGAAAACGTGGATGTGTGATTTGACTAAACATAACAAACAATACTGTTCAAAACAAACACGGAACATTTGTTTTTATCAAGAGCTGTTTGATAATTACAAAATTAGAATAGACAAATGTAGTTTCATGAGTGTAATACATTTAAAAGAAAACTGGTAGATTTTTTTTATATATAAAATAAGATGACAAAGAAGACATGTATTTAAAGAGCAAACAAAACGATATGTCTATAACATAAACTTTTAAAATCGTCTGTAAATTAGGATAATTATATAATTTTTAAGAATTATTCTTTAATAAAATATTTTAAACTTTTTTCTTATATATATATATATATATATATTAATTTCTACTAATTTTTTTACCAATTGAAGTTTTATTTATATAATTATATCATTAATGAAATTAAATTAAAATATTTTATTTTTTAATAAGTTTCACATTTAATATTATAACCTTTTAAGTTTGATACAAGATTATTATGTATTTATTCATAAAAGAATAACACACTCATATTAATATATGTTCACTTTTATTAATATATTAACAAAACATGATATGTATAATTATTATTATTATTATTATTATTATAATAAATAAATATTGTTTAAGCAATTTCGTTTTATATGATGAATTTTTTTTTCTCTTCAGTAATATCTTTGTTGGATTTCTTTAGAAATATTTCAATAAGATATTATCTGCAATGGCAAATTAAGTGATTATGTAACATCACTTGAGTGTTATAATATAGATGTTTGGATTCTGAAGTTCAAAAACTCGTACACCTATATTATAGTTATTGTTTGAACGACCACATAGTTGTATATTGTTATATCTTTCAAAGGAGATAGAGTTTGCTCGACTTCTGAGTAGTCATAACCTTTTACTTTTAAGTAAAAGTTATCATTCCTATTACTTAAGCGTTGATATTGTCCTTTGAATGTCACTCACGCTACATATAACACATCCTTTGTCATACTTCATCTAAGAACAACATTTCACAAATTTACAGATAATTCAACAATGAGAAAAATATCTAAACCTTACTCTAAATCATCGTCCAACGTATCAATTCTATGGAAAATCAACTTCAAATGAATCACTATTATCATATACAAAAGTACACCTATCAACTTCCACACCAATATTACTAAAATGTTAATACTCATAATAATATTTAAATATATACTATAATTAAAAAATACATTAAAATTCATAAATAAAATATATTACATAGATGTAAGTATAAAATTATTTAAAGTATATCAGGAATGGTTATTTTCATTCTAGAAAAACGATAGAGCCGTATAACGGAATTTTCAATACTTTTGTTGTTATGCAATCAAAGTTGGAAAAGGGAACTGTCGCAACATTGTTTTCCACTGTCAATGCTCATGCTCATGCTCATGGGGATGACTAAATCTTCAAATACATTTTCCAGATTGTATATATAGACTATTTTAGTTTTTAAATTCTTTGTAAATTACTCTTTTGACTTTTGGCAGAATCTATTTTTATTTTTTAATAAAAATAGAATATAATTTTAAAATTAAACATTTTAGTAATTAATCTTTTATCTATTTGTAATAAAACAATCTAATATGTTTTTATTAGAACAAGGAACGGTCCTACCATATAAAATAGTAATAGTTTATGAAAATATGAGTGTGTTGAGTTTAAATATTTATATAACTTTAAAGAATAATACATATATAAACTCTTTTAAAGTATAATTTAATTTAAATAAAATTACATGCCAATTTAGAATGCTAATATTCATAATTGATCATTTAATTATAGTCAACTTAAAATCATTACAGTACCAATTTTAAGTTAAAATCTAATTTCTCACTTTTTTTATATATTTTTTAATTTTCTTATTTATATTTAAGATAAGATTTAAACTCAAATATCAAAATAGTTGCTAAAGCGACCAAACTCCTAGAAAAAAGAGAATTGAAACATTACTTAAATGACATGTGATTATTTGAGTCCCTTTTAAAAGAGATTAACAAAAATCACAAACCAAATCTTTACTTCCAACAAAAATGTAGTATTCAATTTATACATGTTTTAATTTAATTAAACTCAAAACACCCAACTTCTTATCTAATAGAATATTCAACCTCTAGATATACCACAAATTAAAACCAAATCAAAATAATCCAGCTAAGTCAATAACATCTCACAAAACTATATATTTATTAGTTACATTCACATATGTATATATTACTTACATTATAGATAATCACTATAAAAATAATTCTCATTTCTTTATCAAAACCTCGTTACTCATTTCTTAAAATATACCTTAATATCCACAATGATGTATCCTAAGATTTTATCATTTAAATATCTACTCTTAAAATGACTGAATCTATACATTGAGAAACATTGGTTAACTTCTTCTCTTATCTTAATTCCTATGATCCTAAAAAAAATTCATAAACAGAAAAGAGAATCCTAATTGAGGATTGATTCAAAAATCACACATGCAACGATGTAACCAATACATGCAAAAGAAATGCAAGAAATCAAAGATTTGTGAATTTTTTTTTTTTACTCAAAACTAAAAGTTGATCGCTTTAGATTTTCTTAAACTATTCTACCTTCTAAGTTGTGTTCAAATAAAAAAAAAAGAAAAAAAGAAAATGAACTTAGAAATTCTAGACTGTAGAGTATTATAGAATTTGGAGAAAAGAAATCTCTTGAAAAAATAAAGAATAAATTGTTATAGACATTTATAACTTTTAATTAAATAAAATATATATTGTGTATCTGCTTCTATGTGTGTATGTCTATATATCTCTATTTGCAACAACCTAATCACATGATCACATAAATGGAAATGTAAAATGAGGAGGTACAGATAAGATAGACTCAAATTCTTTATTTACTGTATCTCATGAAAGACCAAATATTTTTATTGAGGGAAGTATCATCCTAAGATTTGCTGATACAGAGGGACTTAGGAGATGACGCAGAAGATGTAAAAGATTGAGAGGATTTAACTTTAAAAGATGATGGGGAAGAATTATATTTCAATATTAAATCATAATTTTTTAATTAAATAATATTTTTAATTTATTATTATTAATTTAAGGCCGCCTTTAAATAAAATTAAAAGATTCAAAGATTATATTGAAATGTTAATTTTCAAATTAATATGAACTATTTCAATATTATACTAAAATTAATAAATTTATTTATATTAATATAAAATACTTTATAAATTAACAATTAATAATTAATTTTATAAAATTTAATTACTCCAAACTCAGTATCTAATTATAAACAACAGTATTAAAAATTTAAATTTCTAATAACATGATAATTAGAAAAAAATTAGTTTTTAATTTTATTATTTTTATTAACTACAAATCAGTCTCTGAAATAAATTAAAATAACTTAAAAATGATTTTTAATTATATTTTAATAAGATATTAAAAAAATTACTTCTAAATAAATAATTATTTTTATAATCATTAACTATTACAAATATAATATCTAATTAAATTATAATTTTTTTTATTAATAATAGAAACTATTTTAGATACTAATAATTTTTAGTTTATAAAATTATGTCTAAATTAGTTAATATGATGACTAATTATTTTTTATTTTTAAACTATTTAGTAATTTTTTTGTAATGTCCTATTATTATCATTTTTATTTATACACTTTTATTAATTTGATTATCATTGATAATAATTAAAATTCATTCTACAAAACCTAAAACTCACAAACAGTGATTATATATATATATATATATTATAAAATAAATATCTACGTTGTATTATATATTCACTTTTCCTTTTTTATTAATATAATATTATTTTTTGCAAAATTAAAAACGCATAATTATAGTTTTTGTTCTTAAACAGGATAAATGCATAAATTTTTGTTGCTAAAGAGTTTTTACTCACACTTAATATATTTTATCGTCACAATCAAATAATTTTATTTTTTTTAATGATTACTATGAATCGTTAATTTTCATTCAACTAAAGGTGTTACATTATAATTTTTAATGTGTCAAATATTTTTAATTTGTGTCAAATCACAAGTTGTATACAAGTAAAAGTATATTGTTATAAAAATAATATTTTTTTAACACACTTGTTTCTATAAATGAAATGATTTAGCATGTAAATAAAAATTACTCGAATATTATAATCATAATTATATTTAAGTATGTACTATTGAAAAACACATTAAAATTTATAAATAAATTATATCACATACATATAAATATAAAATTATTCAGAGTATATTAAGAAGGGTTATTTGCTTTCTAGAAAGACGATCCGGTCGTATAACGGATTTTTCAATACTTTTGTTATAATGCAATGAAATTTGGAAACGGGGCCTGCCACAACATTCTTTTCCACAAAATTTGCAATCCTTACGATGACTAACTTTTCAAATTAAATTTTCCAGATTGAATATATAGACTAATTTGGTTTTAAATTCTTTGTAAATTACTCTTTCGATTTTGGCAAATGCTACTTTTTTATTTTGTAATGAAATAGAGCTACTTTTTTGTAAAATAAAAAGATATTTTTTTAAATTTTAAGTCTAAAACGTCTGACCCATGTAGTCTTAAGATTAATTTCAGAATAAATGTAACTTTGTGTCCTTAGCTAGTACTTGAAAATTAAATTTATAAAAATTAGTGAGAGCATTCTTTTCTTGGAATTCCCCTAAACTTTGGTGTTTTTATTTTCTTCTCGTAATTTTTAAAATTTTTATGTCTTATGATTAAGTTATAGACACATTTAACTTGAAAAGATGAACTAACCATGTTGCTTTATTTATTTTTTCATTAAACTTAAAATATCTTTATTTACGAACACGAAGTTGATTTAAATATAATTGAATTCTTTAAACAAATATTTGATTTTTTAAGATTTATATATGAAAACTAAAAGTAATCTAGCTATGTTTTTAAGAACGATTAATCATTGATAAAATTGCTATACGTAGAATTTTTTTTTATCAATAACATAATAATAATAATAATAATAATAATAATAATAATATATTTGAAGAAAGATTAATCATTGATAAAATTGGTAGAAACTTTTTTTCATCAATAGCATAATAATAATAATAATAATAATAATAATAATAATAATAATAATAAATGCTATATTTGTACAATATATTCAAATTTATAATATAATCGTATTCCATCCAACTATTTTTTACTATGCATTTGTTCTATTGACCTTTTCAACTTAATATGTGTCATCAAATTACAACCGAACTTCTCAACTGTTTTAGTGATACCATTTTAGTCAACACGTAATATGAAAGAATATTAGGTTACTTTTCAAGTTACTCGTAAGTATGTTTAATGCTCCCGCTCCCAACTCAATGTCAAGAATATAATTTTGTGCCATGTTTAACTATTCTTGAAAGAGTGCTTGCACATTAATTGTTGTTTGGAAAATCGAGACTTAATTATTTGAAGTTCTTGAATTTATTAAACTTTATTTATAAACTTTTTTTATCCAAACCTACACAAAATGAAAATGAGTGTCTTAAATAAAGGCATGTTCAGCACGTGAAAAGTTCACCAAAACATGCTTGAACCAGCTTCACGAAAAGTCTTATACTATGCTTTTAACTTCAAGTTCACATGCAACAACGTCTGCTTCCACATTGATTTAGTCTTTCAGAATTTTTTCCACCTGTTGACTGCTACTCTGTCTGTATTATTGATTATCTTGTCCAATTCTATACAAGAGCTGTTTTAAGTTGTTGAATTTAAATAAACAGTTGTATTATTAATCTATCTGATGATCAACATACGAGGAGGAATTAGGGTTAGGGGAAGAAATAGTCAGAGACGGGATGATCACGTTTCTATGAGATCACCACTATCTTCATCTCTATAAATACCACTCCTTAACTGATAAAGTTCCATCCTCAAACTTGCAATAAGCTACGTAATAGATTTAGCTAAAATGGCCATCTATGGCGCCTCCAAGTTAATGGCATTCGTTGCTATTGCAGCAATAGTTTTACTCATGTTCTCTACGTTGGCAAGTGCTGACCAACCTGGTATCAAACTCGGTATGTAGCCGTTGGTTTCACAATAATATATCCTTATTCATTTCCTTCTTTCATTTATTTATTTATATATTCGGCTTTTACACGGTGCAGGGAGAAAACTATTCCAAACTCCGCTACCACCTACTTATGGTTCATATCCTGGTGGTGGAGGATATACCCCAAAGTCTGGTGGTGGAGGATATACCCCAAGACCATGAAGAAAGGGAGAAACCGATGCCTAAAAGTTCACTGTGCCTGAAATATTGCACATCTGTTATGGCATCGTTTTTTAATTCATTATTTCATACCAGTCATAAAAATAAATGACATGCCTTTGTGACAAGATAGGAAAATAATAGGCATGTTATGTGCATGTACTTAATTTCAGTGAATCATGTGTACTACTATGTCACCACTAGTTAGTGGCTAGACTTGCATTGCATTGCAGCCAATAAAGTTATATATACATATTATGTGAAAACTGTGTGTGGATACCAAAATGTTAACGCCTCGCGATGCCTGCATGCAGAAATCTCAGAGTGCCTCTACAGACAGTAGCTTATATTACTTTTACTAGATATTATAATATCGTAAAGTCGATTACACATTAAACACGATTTATTAGGAATTCAAATATAAGCAAAGTTCACTTAGACTTTTAAAAAAAAATCAGTTTTAGATAAAAACGGGTTGCTTTTCAGAAAAAAAAAAAAAAAAAACTGAAACGGCATTAAACAATTTTAGAACATAAATTGGTAGCGGGACCGAAGTTGCTCTTAATTGCGTAATATCTTCCATTAATTATAAACGTTAATAGATACGGTGTGATGAACATAAATCCACCTTCCTAAACATTCAAGATAGAGAATATTTTACATTACAAAGTTAGATAACAAAATAACATGAACTAACTTAAAGATACAACACAAAAGTTTGGTCAAACTGGACAGTGTTTCGGTGGCAAATGAAATCGTGGAATAGATGAGAAGGAAGAAAAGATCTTGTATTATTATTATTATTATTATTAAGATGAACTATAAGAAAGTTTTATGACGTAGTGAGGTGAGAGTTCCTTACTATATCATGGAGAAATTTGAAATTTATGCAAAATGGATATCATAAATAAAAGGTTGTGTGAAGTCATCAACAATTAGACTCTTGTCAAAGTAAGTCTAAAAAAAAATTCAAACCACTAAAAGGGTTGAGACAAGGGATCCACTTGCACTATTCTTATTTTTATTGTTGTAAAAGATCTAAAAGGTTTAGTTAGACAAGCAGTAAAGCATGCACCGAAAAAATGTCTGTGGGAGCTACGGAGGTAATGGTAAACTTGCTATAGTTTGTCGACAAATATCTTGTTGCTATATGAGACAAAATGAGAAAATAACATTATTATCAAATGAATTTTAAGGTTCTTCAAAATGACGACAAGGCATAGAACTAATTTTGCAAAGAAATAGGCATAGTAGATAAAAGTTTATTAGACAACATTAAAAAAAAAAAAAAGAAAGAAAACGTTTTAGTCAACGAATTACAACAATCGCAGTTAGCTACTGATTCTAGCAACTCAAAAAATTTGCCACTAATTATTATAGAAATAGTGACCGAAATCAAATTTGATCGTTAAATAAATACATAAAATTTTTTGTCACCGAATTTAACCACTGAAACATGTTGGTCAGTTAATAGTGATTAAAATAATGATTAAATGTATTTTTTTATTCATTCATTTAATTTTGGTCACTAAATAATAAAAATATTTTTGTCACCAAATTTAATGATTGAAATGTGAGTCGTTTAATTGCGATCAAAACAATCATGAATGCAAATTGATTTTAATCACGAATTTGAATTAGGTCGCTAAATAACAAAAAAATTAAAATTTGTGATTGAAATGTGTGGATCGCTAAATAATGAAAAATCACTGTCTTTAAGAATTTATCCGCAATATGTTATGTAAGTTCTCCAAGATAGAACATAAAATTTTTGAATGATATTGAGAATATAAGAACTAGCAAGCAAGCTCTTTTATGAGCAAAATAACTGAGGATTTAGAAAAGAAAAATGAGAGAGAGAATAGAGAAAAGTGTGAAGTTGTGATTTTCGAAGAAGGAAAAGCCTCTAATATAGAGGACAAGAACCGTGTAGAGGGTGAGCGGTTTAGAAACCATGAAAAGTGAGGAACGAAGAGGAAGAAAATGGCTTGCAACTTCGACGCACATTCTGCGAAAGATCCTCTAATTCATGGATGAAATTGCTCTCAACATTTGAAAGAAAGAGTTGCAAACCTACATCCTTGAAGTTCAATAGTAGAACGGCACGAAGATCTCGTCTTCTTTGCAAGAGGTGCCGCGAATCCGAGCTTCTAAAAGACGTTGAGTTGTCGGAAAAGCCACTACAGATCTAGGTTCAAATGGTTTAAATTCTCACATTTCTAGGTTTTGCGTTCAAACGGTTTAGATTCTCACATTTCTAGGTTTTGCGTTTTTAAAAATGATACCCCTTTTCATATTTTAATTTGCAATACTCTATTTTATTATTTTTTCACCACACTTTCTTATCTTTAACTGTAGATACTGATACTTTTTAGTTTATAAAATTATGTCTAAATTAGTTAATATGGTGACTAATTGTTTTTATTTTTAAATTAATTACTTTAGTATTTTTTTTGTAATGTCCTATTATTATCATTTTTATTTATACAATTTTATTAATTTGATTATCATCGATAATAATTAAATTCATTCCAAAAACAAACAAAAACTCATTGATATAACATAGGCCAAAAGCTCACACAAAGTATCAAAAATCCATGCAAATGCGTGGGCATAACGTGGACAAGAAGACCACGTTAGAATCCTCGAAGCAAAAAGCAATCGAATGCATAATTAAATATAATCAATTATGCATGGGTCAGACCTACGCAGAAATGGCTGAAGCTTACAAGGTCAGGCCTACGCTCATAATACAATTATAATTAAAAAATAATTGAAAAATTTATAAAAATTCTTATTGTTATTATTATATTTTTATCTATTTTACTTCTATTATTGTTTCCACCATTTATACTATTTTTATTTATATTTTTATTATTTTTATTAAAATAGAGAAATAGGTATAAGGTTAATTCCCCTTATGTGAAAATACACATAAAGGGATGTTTATTTATAGATGATAAAAATAACAGAAATAGTAACAAAATAACAGAGAACATGGGCTAAGCCCGTTATATTCAATACTCCTTCTCAAGCTGGTGCATATAAATTGTATGTACCAAGCTTGTTACAAATATAATCAATCTTGGGTCCCCTTAAAGATTTGGTGAAAATGTCTGCTAATTGATCATTCGAATTAACAAACTCGGTCTTGATGTCTCCAGATGTAATTTTTTCTCGAACAAAATGACAATCAATTTCAATATGTTTAGTCCTCTAGTGAAAGACGGGATTTGAGCTAATGTGAAGAGCAACCTGATTATCACATATGAATGTCATTTGAGTGACCTCTCCAAATTGCAATTCTTTTAGTAACTGTTTGAGCCAAATAAGTTCACAGGCAGCTAAGGCCATGACTCTATATTCAGCTTCAGCACTAAATCTTGCCACAACATGTTGTTTCTTACTCTTCTAAGATATCAAATTACCACCAATAGAAACACAATATCCGGAAGTAGATCTTCTATCTGATGGAGACCCTGCCCAATCCGCATCTGTATAACATACAACTCCAGTATGGTCATTATGACCATATAGTAAGCCTTTTCCAGAAGAACCCTTAATGTACTTCAATATACGAGTAACCGCATTCCAATGATCAACACATGAAGAGTTAAGGAATTGAGTCACCACACTAACTGCAAAAGAAATATCAGGACGAGTAACAGTAAGATAATTCAGTTTTCCAACTAATCTTCTATACTTCTCAGGATTTGAGAGGAGCTCCCCCTAACTAGGTAGAAGTTTGGCATTAGGGTCCATGGGTGTCTCAACAGATTTAGAATTCAGTAACCCAGTTTCTTCCAAAAGATCCAATGCATACTTTCTTTGAGAGATAACAATACCATGATAGGATTATGCTACCTCAATCCCCAAGAAATATCTAAGTTTACCAAGATCTTTGGTCTAAAAATGGAGACAAATATGTTGTTTATGTTGAGAAATGCCATGGTGGTCACTACTTGTAAGAACAATGTCATCAACATAGACAACTAGATAGATACACCCAGCATTCGAATGACGATAAAAAACTGAATGATCTGCCTCACTGCAAGTCATACCAAATTCTTTAACAACAGTACTAAACTTTCCAAACCAGGCCCTGGGAGACTGTTTGAGACCATATAAAGATTTGCGAAGATGACATACCAATCGAGAAGACTCCCCCGAGCAACAAAACCTGGAGGTTGCTCCATATAAATTTCTTCATGCAAATGCCCATTTAGAAAAGCATTTTTGACATTCAGTTGATAAATAGGCGAACAGACGCCACTTTTGCCACTACAGAAAAAGTATCACCATAGTCTAAAACAAAAATTTGAGTGTAGCCTTTAGCCACAAGACGAGCTTTGAGACGATCAATAGTGCCATAAGGACCAACTTTGATAGCAAAAACCCACCTGCAACCAACAACAGATTTCCCAGAAGGTAAAGAAACGAGTTCGCAAGTTCCTGCTCCGAAGAGCACTGAGTTCATCAAGCATAGCTTGACGCCAACCAGGATGGGCTAAAGCATCACCTACAAATTTTGGAATAGACACTGAAGAAATGGATGAAAGGCAAGCATAAAAAGGTTGAGATAGTTTATGATAGCTCAAGGCAGTATAATGTGGAGAGGGATTACGGGTAGAACGTATACCTTTACGAATGACAATGGGAAGATCAGGTTCAACTGTCAGAGCCGGAGGGGACGGAAGATCTGGCACCAAAGGAGAATCACTTGGTGGACGTTGTAAAGTTTGACGACGACTATAAACCTTGTAGGAACAGCTGGCTCCAGAAGGGGGGGTTGAATGGAGCCTGAACTCAATTTGCTATAAATAGAAACCACCAACCAAGGCAAAAAATATAAGCACAGATAAAGCAGTTTTATACTGGTTCACCCTAATCTCTTGGGCTACGTCCAGTTCTCCCTTGAACAAACCGTTCAAGAGGTTCCACTATTAAGCAAATAGTTACAACGAGTAC
>Ga0209489_109787_pt1 | contig 11530 bp, 4 predicted proteins | sample SiratrowhiteBW_FD_187527 | JGI IMG/M metagenome (GOLD analysis project Ga0209489, IMG submission 187527) | Root nodule microbial communities of legume samples collected from California, USA - Siratro white BW (SPAdes) (version 2) | ecosystem: Host-associated > Plants > Roots > Nodule | place: USA...
GGAGAATTTGGCTTCAAATGCAACTAAAAGATGTACAGATATTACAAACAATATGTTAAACCAATGCATGATATAGCAAAAGTATCATAGCATAAATATAATTTGAGACGAGTATTTAGGAAAATCCTGCTGGAATATTTCTCATTCCAAGATGTTCTTGTGTCATCCCACTCACATGATGGCTCCAAAATAAATCTTCCTTTAAGTCCTGATGTGGCCTGTGACTTTGTGATTTTCTTTGATTAGAAACTCTACCAATGAAAATATGATAATGAAAGATCAAAGATGCATACCTCATTGAAAGACTCTATCTCTATAACATAATACATTTCTAGTTTATGCATTTATGCATACTCTCCTTTACAATTTATTTAGAGTGACTTTCATTGTAGCCCTAGAGTTTAGATAATTAGCCTTTGACATTTGTTTATTTAACAAAAAATTTCAAGAATAGATATTTATGAATTAAAATGTGTTTCGACCTACGTTTGAGGTATTGTCCGCTTTGGAGCAATTTGTTTCTAAAATGTATCTCGACGGGTTAAGGAAAGAAGGTGTATATAAACTAATCTTGGCCTTGACTCCTAAGCGATGTAGGACTATTGGTGTACCGAAACGCCCCCCGGGTCGAGGGTCAAGGGAAGAATTTTCACAGACGATACCAATGTTCCAACCTTAAGTCCGTTCAGATGACATCACTAGGGTCAATCACCGTGTTCGAGATATTGTCCGCTTTTGAACTCGGTTGCTCCGTCATGGTCTTATTCTTGAAAAATGTCTCAACAAGTTAAGGAAAAAAAATATATATAAATTGACCTTGGCCTAAACTCCTAAATAATGTGGGACTATTAGAATAGAATGAATATATTTTGTATAGTTCCTTCCTCGTAAATAAGTTTCATTTCCATGAGAAAATAATTAGATAGTTATCTTCTCTTTGATTTGTTACTGCATTCCCTAGCTGGTATAGCTGAAGAAAAGGACATTTCATAATCAATTTGAAAGATGTTGTATAATACCAGGGCAAGATTCCCTTAACTAGTGGAATATCCAAGCAATTGAATTTAGGGAGGGTTACTTTGACTTTGTTAAGGGATATCTCCATCAGTTGTCCAAGAAACTCTACGATGCATTGCACTTCGCATGCTCCGCAGTATCTTGACCAATTAGATCAAATTAACCCTTAAAAAGTAATTCTTTTTTATGAAATAACAGGTTGTAGTCAGTCCTCTATCATCCATAAATCCACAAATGAATGCATATTTAAGCATATTTTCAATTTGATTGCAATACAAATTTTAATAACAAATGCAACGGAAAATAAAGGCTTACCTGTTAGAAAAATGAATCAAAAGTGTACTTATTGGGAAAAGATGAAAATGGGTTGGACAAAAATAATGTATAGGTTGGAAAAAAGTGAGCAACTAGGGTAAACATTATTATGTGGTAGAGAAGGAAAGAGAAGGAACGTAGTAGGTCATAGAAAAGGAGATGCCGAGATGAAGGAAAAAGGAATGTGACTGCAAAAGTAAAAGTTTTCTTTTCATTCCGAGAAGGACTTTCTACGTGAGTTAATTTAGAGTTCATATAATAAGTCTAATTCATATTTATAAATATGCAGTCATGTGATTATTATGACAAGTGAAAATATAATAGTCACTAATGATACACTATATCAATTAAATTTAGAATCGACATAATAATTTTTTTCATAGTTATAATTATATCATTGTGTGACTTATTATGATACATAAATTAAAATCCTTATAATAAGTTGTCATTAAATATTATCTTTCTATTAATGATAGTGTTACTTTTATATGTTCACAATATTTTGATAATAAACAATAGTAAGTTTGAAGTTGGAAAGAAGAAGACTGAAGGGTCTTGGAGTTGTTAATTTTTTTTTTTGTTATGTGGTAGACATCAAGAAGATCCTCAAAAAGTTTGGCATGGAAAATTTGAAATCAAAATTATAAGTTGAGTGGATCAAAATCTCAATCAAAATGATATAGTTATAATTTCATATCCCAACATTATTACTTATGTGATGTATGTAATGATTTGTCTCACCTGACATGATATATGTTGTGAGTGTTGCTTGCAGCTCATGTTAAATCTTAAGTAAGCTTATTGATAGACTTTTAAGTGGATCCTAAAGTTACTTGAAAAAGGATCATTTGATGAAAGAATTCTAGTTTATGGTGAAGCTAAAAGAAAGGTCAGACATAAAGATTTTTAATCTTAGACAACACTACGTGTTTAAATATGAGAAAATATTTCATATTAAGATCTAAATAGTTTAATACTCATTTATAACTACTATACTATCTCTTAGTTAGTGGAAATATGTTAACAAATATAAACAAATAATTGAATCAACCTTGTTTTGTTTATGAATCTTTCAATGCTTATTATCAGAAGAAGTAGATTTATAGTCATATGAATAAAAAAAATTTAATGGTTCACATCATAAATAAGACAATATTCCAACTTGCTAACATAGTTGATGATAATCAAAGCACATGGTCAAGTTGTAACCAAAATTCATTTCTACACCTAAAATTAAATGTAAGTGGCAAAATTCAAATTGTTCGAAATTTACTCACTAGTGAAAATAAGTCTTTATTGTTAGTTTTGGAAGGTTTTTATCGTCAGGTCACGAATCGACGTTGATCAAGATGACGTTGAACATGACGTCGGTTAATAACTGACGTCATGCAATCCACCACCACATCGGTTTAAACGAGGCACTGATGTCAATGACACACAACACAACATGGTGGACAACACAACATGGTGAACAACACCACGTCAGTTGTTTGGCTGAAATTGACGTGGTGTTGTCATTTTTTTTAAATTATGGGTTGGTAAATCTCTAATCAATATAAGAAAACACCACAAAAAATTTTAGAATTTTCTAGCAAGTATAGATATGTGAAATCAAAGGCTAAAGTATAAAAAAATGGATGAAAATAAAAAAAATAAAAAAACTCTAAATGATGGAATTTTGAAAATTTTGGAGGCCAACCGTCGGTGGTTGGCCAGGGGTTTCGTTACTCCATTTCGAACAACTTTCATTTTTGGAGCGTCTCAATCCGAGCTCTCTATCAAAAGTTATGACCGTTTGAAGTTTTTTCATCCTAAATTTTTGAAACCCTAAATCTATGATAAATCTATACAATGTAATAACTCTACCACTAAATATATACTAACTTAAGATGCTGTTAAAAAATTTAGGTCAAAAATAAATTTCTAACTATTTTTAATGAATTTTACAAAATTACTAACCTCTTGCAAAAAAAGAGGCAAGAAGCGTCGAATCAAGCATTCACCCGAGACCACCAAAAAGCTTGCAAATGAACACTACCAAAACGCAAACAAAATGTCAATGCATAACCACAATCAGTGAAAGCAAACGAAAATAGAGGAGAAAGGAACAACTATGATTGAACTAATATAAAATTGAACTAATATAAAATTGTTGTGTTAATATTGCTCTTTAACACCTTATAGAACCTTGTATGTTACTTCATCTCACCGGTTATGTGTTTTTAACATATGACATAACTATTAATGGGAAGACCATTTTGCAAAAAGTAAAGACTTTGTTAACATATGACTTAGTATATTGCCATGACAAAGGAAACTCTGGCTGAGGGGAATAACAGGAGAGTTGATAATGTAAGATCAAATTATATACTGTAATGATAATAATGTTGTATAATTATCAAATAACTAAGTTTACCATAAAATAATCAAATAAATTGACATCAAATTACATTTTATAAGAAAGAAGATTACTCGTGGATTTATTAAAATGATGAATATATCAACAAATTAGAATCCTCTTATATGATTATAAAAGTTTTACCAACAAGTTCTTATATTGTTTGAATCTAATTTAATTGATTGATGATTAAGCTTAATGAGCTTAGAGATATCTAGTATGAGTTTCACTCAAAATATTTATTTCTGAACTAAGGCAATTTGTTGATATTTAACTAGTAAAAAACTCTATTAAAAGTTATATAACCTCTACTATGTAAATCATTTGATACCAACTAAAAGTGTCTATCATCTTACAAAGTGTCCATATTTTAAAAGTCTATCATCTTACAAAGCATCTATATTTAACTAATTGTATTAATATGAAGAACGTTGTTGAAATGATCAATTATATAATTCACGAAATTATTTATTTATGAGATAGAAACCTTTTATAATATTTAAAATTTTATATGTAAATATTTAAATTAGAAGAACTTGTTTTACAGTAAATTTTCAAAATATATTAAAGTTAATTAATATTCTAATTTAATTATGTTAATTTCTTGTATTTTATTTTTTACTTTTTATTTATTATTACTTTTCAATTTATAGTGATGTTTGTTAAATTTGGCGTTTATTTGATAGGATAAACTTCAAAAAAGTCCACAACAAAGTTATTACTAAAACATACGAAATTCCATTAATGATGAAAGACATTATTTTAGACAGATTTGTTTTCCTCCCTTAAAAAGTAGATACAATTGATTCTTTTATTGTATAATAATATTATAATAAAAGTTTGCTAAAATTAATCCATTGTTCTTTATGAAGGTCTTGTCCAAGATTTTATAGAACTTTTAAAGGGTGTGGAACACATGTTAATAAATGATAGGAATATGTCGTTATAAGTTAGAGTTCACTATAACAAGGGTGTGCATTTTTTTAAGAAAATTTATATTCAATCAATTGTAAAATAGAATTAATAATTTATATTTAATTAAGTTAATAATTTAAAAACCAACTTTCATTTGATATGTCAAAGTCTGTGTATGATAAAGAACTACCTTCGATTTATAAAGAATAGAGACTACATGTATATTACAAAGAGTAGACTGATAGTTAAAAACTAATATCTTGGCATATTGAAATTTATCTAAGCGATAATAAAAATATCTTGAATAAAATATTTTTCTCTTTTTATTTTTTTAAATTTGTTTTTAATCATCGTTTTCGTCCCATAATTTGAGATGTACCATTTTTAATCTAAAAAATATAAAATAAATTAAGATTAAAAAGTAGTGTATTTTAAAATCAAAGAAAAAAAGTAACAATTTTTAAGGAAGACTAAACCAAACTTAAAATATATATATATATATATATATATATATATATATATATATTCACATCAAAATCAATCTAATATATAAAATACTAACTCTACTCATCCAAATTTAAGAATCTTTGGACTTTAACATGTATAATCTAACCATTACGTCAACATCTCAATTAAGAGTATCATATTCAAAACATTTTAAGACAATTATATTTTAATAAAAACTTAAATAAAATTGTTACTCAATTTTAAATAAAATATAATTCTTAATTAGAAATTAAGATATTGTGATCAAATGATCTCTACATCCATATCATTATCCTATAATTCTGTAAAAAAAAAACATAAATAACTTTTCTTGTAATTTCATATTCCAAAATAACTTTCATCTCAAAGAAGAGGACTAACCAAATTTAAAGACCTATAATAAAGTATTAAGAAGTATAACAAAAATTTCAATAGAATTTTAATTAAGTTGTAATGATCACTTTTTTTAACTAATTCTTTCAAAATTAATGACAAATAAAAAAAAGGAAAAAAAAATAAAGAAAGAATAGAAACTTATCTTGATCGGTTAAAAATAATCATTCCCTCTTCAACTGTCATAAATGTGTCAGATTCTAATATATATATATATATATATATATATATATATATATATATATATATATATATAGTTTAGAGGAATGCAATTAAGTTAGAGAAAAAATTAGAGATAAATAGAGGATAAATTTTTGTTGGCATGTATGAGAGAGAAGGAAAAATGAAATAGGATTATACAAATGTTATTATAATAAAATTAATTCTTTTTTGAAGAATTACGATTTGTAGTCGTGTTTTTCTTTACGACTTTAGTTTAATTGTAAAAAAATAAAATAAAAATGTGTTTATAAATATGTTTACTATAGAAAATAATTTGATGATTTATTCATTTCTATAATTTTTTTAAAGTTTACCTATTTTAATAATCTTTAAAAAGTTCTACTATTTTGATATAAAAAAGAAGACAAGAAAGGTATATTATATCATAGATTTTTATAAAAATAAAAATATCACTAATTATTTATGCATAATTAATAGTGTTTCATTGGAAAATCATAACCTCATAAATTTAGAATTATTTGATTTTATTTTAAAGTATAAGAAAATAATTAATACAAATATAATATATATGATTTTATTATGAAAATCACAAATTAAGAAATAGTATTTTTATTTTTACTTTATAGTCTAAATTTTGACTTGCATTGCAAAGACAAGTCAGTCCAAAAATAAATAAATGAATTGATAGACAAAGGATAGAAGAGATAAAAATAAAAGAGATTTTTTCAACAAATATATATGTTTTTTTAGTTAAAAGACAATGTCAAGAATCCCAAGAAACTGAAATTAATATTAGTTGCAAATTCTTTTCATTAGTTAGAGTCCAAAAATTTCAACAGGTAGATTCATAATCTCACTAGTCTAATTTTTAATTTTATTTTTTTATATTTTAATTATTTATTATTTAACACTTGTATATTATATAAAGATCAAATATATAAGAGAAAAAGAATGTTTTCTCTCTTCTCTGACATGATGGTGGAGTGCTGGAGCAACCTAACTGATATTGGTCCCAACTGTTATTTTGCCATTACACTTACACAACTGCTCCAACTCCAGCTTTGTCACCTTCTCATGGAACCTAGTTAATAACTATATTAATATTCAATACAACCCTTTTCTTATCAATGCTCTTCTGTATATATGAAATAAATTCATCTTTCTCACATTTCACACTTATAATTAGGTCAACTTATATTCCATAGTTATAGGAATAATTTTTTTTTTCTCTTATTGATCTCTAAATAGTCAATGTTATATACAAATTTTGAATAATAAATTATATTAGCTTATTATAATGCAATGTATTTATTATAAATTTTGAATATATAATAAATAGTCAATGTGTGTTTATTATAATAAATTATAAATTTTTAATAAATTATAGTACAATGTATTTATATTGATATCTAAATAATATCCTTCCTTGGATGCTTAATTCGGGTTGCACAGCCATTTCAATCAATTAAAAAACAATCGAAGGGAAGATAAAGAAAGGAATTAATAGAAAAAATTGTTTAGTGTTTCAGAAGAATGAACTTGGAACTGAATGTCTTGAGAAAGAAAAGTAAGGCTATTTATAAGTTGGAGAGTGGGGCTTCTGCTGCATTGATGTATCTGATTATCTCTGCTCCATTTAATGTTAAGTATTTATTAAATTTTTTACTATAATATAAGAAGTAAATTATGTGTACCTTATTAGCATAACAAAATAATTAGAATCTGCAACTACAAATATTATACTTTGTAATACAATTATAGAGCTATCAAGCAGAGTGATTAGTTATAGTTTGTTGAGCCGCCAGCATCAATATATGCAGTGAATCAATAATGGATACATGTAATCTAACTAAAATGTGATTATTTTAAAAATATGTAGTTACTTTTTTCTAAATCTATTTTAAGATATTAGTATTTTTAAGATGTATATGGATTTTTAAATGGAATGAAGTTCTAGGAATATTGATGATTCATAATTCAAATTCAAAGCTTTACTTAAAAAGAATGTGTTGATTATAATGACGTATTCTTTCCAATAATAAAACATAAATTATTATAGTTTTATTAGTTATGGTTATTGAAATTAATCTTGAATTGGAGTCTATGAGTGCCAAGATGAAGTTTTTATATGAAGACTTTGGTGTGAAGCAATTAGAAAGATAAGTAAAGGGTAATAAAGATTTGTTTGGAATATAAAAGAAGTTCTTGTGTGGTCTCAGAGTTCCCAAGACAATGGAAGAAATGCTTTGACAAATTTATTACTAATGTTGGTTTCACTAAAAGTAACTATAAACTCTAAACCATAATGTTTACTTCAAATTTTTAGTAAAAAATGCTTCATACCATCATATAAGAGATTTTTTCTTTTATAGTTAAAATGATTTTTCTATGTTAATTCTAGAAGTGACATAGATACGTGTCCAAACCTTCTTTGAACAATCATTATAAAAAGTCAACTTTTTAGGTTGATTTTAAAGACTCATTATAGAAAAAGCATAAAAAAACGTCATGTTTATATTCTTTTTCTACTTTTGATGATGTTAAAATTGCACTTGTCATGACTGTCATATTTATAATCCTCATAAAAATTACTTTATATTATGGATGTAGTTTTAACTATCATAAAATGTGTTAGTTTCTATATTCCGTCGTGTGTTTTTTTTTTTGTTTAAAATTTATTTAATTATTTTTCTACTTGTATAATTGATATTCTGCATAACAAACAAAATTCAAACAAATATTAAAATAAAATCTTAACAATGTAGTAAATAAAAAATTATGTATTTTACTAAAAGTTAAATACTTCAATTACATGCAAAATTGTTAATTCTAAAAAGTTGTTAATCTTAAAGTGATCATTTATCACTAATGTAAAATAAGGATTTTATAATAAAACTATGTCGGTTAAACAGAAATAACTATAGAAAATCACTGTAATATTTTTTATAATTATTTGAAAATATAATACATTAGTTAAAATATAATTAATGTAAAAAGTGTTATACAATAATCATTGTAACCAATAATTGATGTTGAAAGTTTCATTTGAAAAAAGATTAAAAAAGTATTATGCGTTTTACTTATTATATCGGTTGTTATAATAACTGATGTAATATGAAGTATGTGTTTAAAGAAAAATTGAAAAAATTCTTGACCAGATTACTTATTACATTAGTTGTTACAAGAACAAATGTAATATAATAGGTTTAGGGTAACTTTTAATTACATCATCAGTATTTGGTCAACCAATATAATATAGACTAGACTCCAAAATCAAATATCATGTTTCAATTTAGCATTGTTTCCATTCTACTTTTTTTGCATTTTGTTTTTTGTCACCAATGTCGACACCTTGTCTCCCCAAGTTTGACCAGCGTCCCACAACATCGCCATCAACAATGCTTCTTTTCCAAATCATATATTCTCCAAGTTGTCATCACCATCACCACTGAAGTCTAATGTCTCCTTTCATTGTAGTTACTTTACTTGCATCTTTCTACTGTGCACTGCCGTGGGGCTCTATCTCAACCTTGAACCATGAATGTTGTTTGGTTCCACTTCTTGTCGCTTCTCTTTGCGATAGGTCAGCAATTTTGTAAATTTTCTTAAAAGTAGTTAGAAATTTGTTTTGTATTCAAATTTTTTAATAGTAACTTCTTTTAGTGTATATTTGATACCGGAGTCCTTATATTGCATAAAATTATTATAGATTTTGAGTTGCCAACATTTAAAACAAAAAAACTTCAAATGATCATAACTTTTGATAAAGAGTTCGGATTAAAATGCGTTAAAAATGAAAATTACTCGAAATGAGATAACAAATGTTGTGCAAATTTCATTAGAGGATTGAAGGTTCAGAATTTCTAAAATTCCAGTGTTTAATTTTAGTTGTTTTTAGTGTTTTAAAGTATTTTTTTTTTTTAGATTTTAGGCTCTTACCTCACATACCTATATTTGTCAAAAAAATTCTAAAATTTTTTGAGGTATTTATTTACATTAATTATTGGATTTATAAAACTATTACATCTTACATATTTCATTCTTATATCTATAATGGATCACCAACATTTCTTACAATGCCTAACTTTTTTTTTATGGTAAATTCTCTTGAATTATTTTTGTTAATATAAGTATAGTTTTATTGCACATAACCATACAAGATGTCTTTGAAATCATTCAAGGTAACCAACAACTAAATTTCACATTTATTCAACTATGATAATATAAGTGCACTTTAAATCTTTACATGTTATTTAATGAAATGATGTTTGAATCATTGGGCACAAACACAATTGAAGAAAATCATCAAGCATGAGTTATACACATTAGAAATTAGAAGTTATAATTTATAAATGTGTGGTACATAGACATTGTCTTGTCATTATTTTTTATTATGTTATAGTGACTTTAGTTTTTCTAAGTTTTTATTTGCACAAATTTTATTATTCCCATGTTTAGAAGACATAAATTTGTTTTTTCAGTATTCTGGTATGTCTACTACAGGTTGGAAAAATAATAAATTTGACAAAAAATATTTAAGAAAAGTAAAACCAATGTAATATGTTACTTTTTACATCAGTTATAGTTATCATCGATGTAATATGGTGAACCAAGAAGACATTACATCGATTGTAGATCTAAAAAGTCTATATTACATATATTTTAACTTATAACTGATGTAATATGTATCATTTGTTTTACTCTTTTAAACAGTCTTTTACGTCGGTTAAATTGATATATTTTACATCAGTTGAAGAATTGATGTAAAACGTTATGAATTTTCTACATGGCTTGCCTCCAACATCGGTTACAAAACCGATATAAAAAACTTCTTTTAACCAATGTAATACATGTTTTTTTTACTTATAATAAATATTTTAAAAAAACTATTTAAAACAATATATAATCAAATATTAAAGTCATCAATAAAAGGTGAAATTTATTGATAATCACATAGATAAATAAGGAAATTAAAGTAACTAATATATTTCTAAATAAACTAATACAATTTCTTTGGAAAGGGTAGCTAAATACTGTGAATTAATTTCATATAAATGCTAGATTATATTTATATTGTGCTAAACACAGTGAATTAATTAATATCATATAATTATATCGTAGATAGCTATAAATAATTTTAGATTAGATTTTCATAGCTTCATTTAAAAAAAAAATTGTAATTTCACAAATATACTACTATATCACCTTTTTACAACTTCATTTAAAATGTAATTCTAGAATTTTGTATAGTGTCTACTTTTTTTCCATTGACAACAATAAATATATATATATATATATATATATGCAACGCAACCAAGTTTATGTTATATGCAGTTTTATAGCCAACTAATTATATGTGGGAAGAATACTGTCCCTATAGTATCAACTGCACCTTACATTAATTGGCCCAATAACCATAGAGGAAGTGATCACAACTCTAATGGTTGAAAGGAAATAAAACATAAAGTTAAATCCAACTATATGGGAATTTGGCTGCAAATGCAATTAAGAGATAACTGAATAGTAGTTTAGAAATGGTGTATGAAACATCAAATGCATGCAAGGTATATACCAAGAATGTAACTGGATAATATATGGAAAAGAAGCATTGATTGAATCATCTCTAATTCGATAAAGCATGAAGTTTACTCAAATAGTAGAAAGGAAATAAACATCAAGTTAACACTAATATATGTGGAGAATTTGGCTTCAAATGCAACTAAAAGATGTACAGATATTACAAACAATATGTTAAACCAATGCATGATATAGCAAAAGTATCATAGCATAAATATAATTTGAGACGAGTATTTAGGAAAATCC
>Ga0209489_109789_pt1 | contig 11526 bp, 4 predicted proteins | sample SiratrowhiteBW_FD_187527 | JGI IMG/M metagenome (GOLD analysis project Ga0209489, IMG submission 187527) | Root nodule microbial communities of legume samples collected from California, USA - Siratro white BW (SPAdes) (version 2) | ecosystem: Host-associated > Plants > Roots > Nodule | place: USA...
AAAAAAAAAAAAAAAAAAAAAAAAAAAAAAAAAAAAAAGAGAGAAAAAAAAAAAAAAAAAGAAAAAAAAAAAAAAAAAAAAAAGAAAAAAAAAAAAAAACAGAGAGAAAGAGGGAGAAAAAAATAGAGAAAAAGAGAGAAAAAGAAAATAACACTCTTAGTCTAATATATCAATTGCAATTATTAAGGTAAAGGAAAAAGATATATATCTTCTTATTTATTTATTTGTTTTATAATTCTTTTAATAAAAAAAAAGAGATCCACATTGAAATACACATATCTTTTGAGTTTAAATTTATTTTTAACTAATTCTAAATCAATTAATAAATATAAGAATATTCAAAGTCTTAACAAAACTATCCATCAAAAGATTCATTTTAATAATAGTTTGAAATATAATAATTTAAAGAAAATGAAATTAAAAATAAAAATGTTGATAAATTAAAGTTAGCTTCTTCTTCTCTCACACACTTGCAGCACCAAATGTTATCCATAACAGATAGGATAGGAAGAGCAAAACTGTGACTCCACAGATTCTGCAAAAATGGCTTCACTCTTCCTCACAACACCCACCACCCCATCTTCTCTTTCCTTTTCCTCATCCTCCATTTTACTTTCTTCACCCCAATTCCACCCTCAAAAATTCAACTTTCCCATTCTACCCCTCACAACCACCACCACCACTTCCTTCTCAATTTCTTGCAAGGCTTCTCCCATTCCCGTTCTCAACTTTTCCGGCGAGAAGGTCGGCGAGTCCCTCCTCGACCTCCGCTCCGCGCCTCCCGCCACCGCCCGCGCCGTCGTGCACCGCGCCGTCGTCACGGACCTCCAGAACAAGCGCCGCGGCACGGCCTCCACGCTCACGCGCGGCGAGGTCAGCGGCGGCGGCCGGAAGCCCTTCCCGCAGAAGAAGACCGGGCGGGCGCGGCGCGGCTCCAACCGGACGCCGCTCCGGCCCGGCGGAGGCGTCATCTTCGGGCCCAAGCCGCGCGACTGGAGCGTGAAGATCAACCGCAAGGAGAAGCGGCTCGCGATCTCCACCGCCATGGCCAGCGCCTCCTCGAGCGCCATCGTGGTGGAGGACTTCGCGGCGGAGTTCGCGGAGAAGCCGCGGACGAGGGAGTTCGTGGCGGCGATGAAGCGGTGGGGGCTGGACCCGAAGGAGAAGGCGATGTTCCTGATGACGGAGGTGCCCGACAACGTGAGGCTCTCGAGCAGGAACATTGGGACGCTGAAGATGCACACACCGAGAACGCTGAATTTGTACGACATTCTCGACGCTGATAAGCTCGTGCTCACGCAGGGTGCTGTGGATTATTTGAACCAGAGATATGGGGCTGATTACACGGGGAGTGATGATGAGGATGAAGAAGAAGGTGTGGTGGATAGTGAAGAAGGTAAATCCTTGGTGTTATAAATCTTATGAATTGTTCTTGTTAGTCCACATTGAAGTAACAGTTCACACAACAGTGTTTATAGATCTTAGAAGTTTGTTCAAATATGCTTCATGTTTGTATATATTACTTTTGACTTGTGGGAAAGTTATTTCCATTTGTTCTTCGAAGAACTTCTTTTAGATTGTGAAAAAATTATAGACAAATGTAGGTTGACATTACTCTGTGGACTTGTTTTTGAAACCTCGAAAGTAATGACTGATGATGAAGTAGTTGTTGTTGTTGTTGTTGCTTGACTCGATTGCAATTCCATTTATGATGGTTTAGAATTGCAGTTTGTAACCGCAACTGCTATTGCAATTTTTGAGGTTTGTGCAACTGCATTGCAATTGCAACCACAGTTGCAGATAAGGTTCTAAGTTGTGGTCAAAGTTGCAGTGTTGTTGTGTTCTTGATATCTTAGAAAATTTTGAACACGTGGGACTGAAGTGGAGACTTCATAGATCTTGATGTTGCAATTGCTATTGTGGTTTAGGACTTTTTTAAATTTTAAAGCCTTGGTTGTAGTTGCATTTCTTCTGTTAGTGGATTATGAAGAAAGTAAATGGTTGGTGTTATAACTGTTATAAATTATAGGGTAAAAGTGTTTTAGGTCTATTAATTTTTGATTAAAATTAGTGAGTTCTTACGTTTTTAAAAATAATAATAATAATCTGTTCTCGTATTTCAATAATAAGTTAATTTCACTGCTCCATCTAGTATTCCAAGTTCCATAAAGAAAGACAAAATTCACCAATTATAGAAAAAACATGAGAAACAAAGTCATTGTTTTTAAAGTATATGGACCGAAACTAATGAAATTTGAGCTACTAGAAGCACATTGTACTTTATTACAGTAATGAATGATGTTGTTGTTTTGGTGTTCCTTGACTTGATTGTTACATAGTTGGTTTTGGTTTCGGTTTCCTATGATATTTTCAAATTGCTGTTTTAGAGGTTTATGGTGCATTTCAACCATGGTTGCGACCAGGTTTTAAACTATGGTCAGTGTTCTAGTTTATGAACAAATGCAGCTGTTGTGGCTGCAATTATAGTTGTGACATGAACTTGCTTTGTAAGGCAAAATTAACTTATTTATAAGTTAATTCATAGAAACTATCTCATCTTAGCTCATCTTAGCTCATCTAAGAGATTATTATTAACTTAAGTGTCAACTGATTTTAGCTTATGAAGTATATACTTTTTCTTATGGTTTTGTTTGTTTTGCAAGTTTTTATGGAGAAGTTTATCCAAACAAGTTTTTGTCTACAATGAGTCATGCTTCTTTTAAATCACTGACTCACACTTTTGATCTGAGTTTTGTGTTAAATGTTATGTTTCTGCATTTTATATTGCTTTTTCCAATATTCTCCTGCAAAATTATCTCACCTATTTTACTATTTAAAGTCATTGCTCACCATTACTGGGATTTAAGTTACATTTTGGCTATACAAAATTATTGTGTCAGCTAAAAGATTTGAAGTCAATGCATTTCAGTAGAGTTGCTTAAATCTCAGTTTGATAGTTTTTCAGTCTTTCAGGATGTTTGTACACTTTTCACTGCACATTCAGTTTGAGTGAAAGGTTTCTGACCTTATTTGCTTTATATTTGGGATACAGGGCCTGTTACAGAGGATAGTGATGTGGAGAATTGAGGATTTAAAGTCTTCTTTGTGCCATTTTATAGAGGAAATTGCTGAGATGGGGAATGGAAGGTCTGAAGTCTTAATTGTACCAATTTATGTCTCTTTCCTTTCCATCTCCTAGGGACCCTTAATCCTGGTAATGGTAACCTGTAAGGATATTTTCTTTTGCCATATTTATAATCAATTGTTTTGAATATTTTTTTGCATGCAGTTCCTCTCTTCCTAGGAAATTATTTTCTTTGAATGTATTGAAGGCTGCTGATAAATCAAGTCATTGGTAGAATCATAGTGCATTGATAACTAGGCCATTTACATGTTTTGCTTCTTTGTTCCTTGCTCATGCTTTTTCAAATATTTGTTCTGCCACTGTTGGTGATTGTATATTGGTGAGATGAGTACATTTTGTTTCTGAAAGGGTATGAACATGGTGAGTTATTTTCAGTGATATCCTAGTTTTTGGGGGTGGTGGTGGGTGGTTGAAGTTGATAATTTGCTGCCATGTTCAACTTCAATGATCTTTTATGTAATTCTTTCTTGTCAAAATTCTAAATATTCTAGGCTTTAGTTTGAATTTTATTTCATTATTCTTGTATTTTGTTTTGTGAGTGTAGATTTATAAGTGACAGTGTATCGGTGATTCAGTGTCATGATTTTTAACTTAAAATTGGAAGGCTTAAGCTACTTTATCCATTAATTAGTTTTCTTTCTCTAATGATGTCTCTCTCTGGACCTTTAAATCAATGATATTATGTTTTATTTGGTGGTTTTTTTTTTTTTGTCCAATTGAACTAATAGATCTAACATATTTGTTGATGAAAGTAATTAAAATGTAAAAAATTAAAATAGATACATAATCGAGGATTATATAAAGGAAAATATTTTTGTTGAAGATGTGAAATTATAGGTACAAATTTTATAAAGTTGAAATAAATTTAAATATCCATAAGATGATATGAGAGCTCTTAAGACTTTATCCTACCAAGGTGTAAGGCACTCTTTTAAGAATTTCAATAATAAAACTCAAAAAGGAACTCAGAAAAGAGTTTTCAAACATAAGTTCATTTAACCAGAGAATAATCACGAATCTTAACCCTAAATTTAAGTATTAATGAGACATTTGAATAAAATGAATATAAATTGATTTCATTTCAAATTAGTTTATCAAATAATTGTTTTACATAGAAGAATTTAAATTTATTGAATATTAATTTTTTTCATTTGAATAACATATTTCAATTACAACGTAATACAAAAGATTATTTAAATATAAAACACTTGTTAATACTTTAAAAATATTAATAATATTAGTTGATATTATTTTTTTCAAAGTTGGTCAAAAAAATTTGAAGTAATTTTGTTGAAGTTTTTTCTTGATTTAATTTGATTCAACTATAATTATTTATTAACTGAGAAATCTTTTTACTTAATATTGACAAAAGATAATTTTAATTAATTTGGTTGAAAGATTTTCTAATCAATAATAGAAGAAATATTATAATAAATTATTCACAAAGAATAAGTTGATATTAATATAAAAGATAATTCCTATTAAAAGATTCTAGTTCACACTAATATGTAGAAAAACATAAGAATTTAAAAAAATGAAAAAAATTTAAATTTTTATATCTTAAGTAAATTTTGAAATGATCTAATTTTAAATAATTTAATTACTCATAAAATTTTACAAATAACATTTTTATAAAGTATTTTAAATTCTTCATCAGAATGAATTACTTTTTTTTTAATTTCTTATTTAAATACATTATAAAATTTGGGAACATAATAAAATCTCCCCATAAAAAAAAGGGTGAGTTATTGGTTCCTTGAATTGATTAGCTTTCCTTTTGAGAGAATGCTGCCAAATTCCAACCCCCATAACACAAACTCTTTTTGAAACCATGAAGGGAGAGGATGAAAATGAGATGAAAAGATGATATAATTTTTTTATAGCCCCAATCACAAAAGAAAGAAGATGAAAAGAGGAAGCTTACTTAGTTTTGAATGGGTAAAAAGAAAATCAAAGTGTTGACAAAGGAAGAATGAAGAAAGGTTGAAGTCCTTGGTGTTAGAGTATCCAAATCAATCACTATTTTGTCTTTTAAAAGTGCCACTAATACAAAATTATTTGCTTTAATTAAGAACACCTTAATTTACTGGGAGAACTTGAAACAGGTGAACAAAGTAAATCGGCTCTTACTTCCTGCAGCCCCTTTTTTTCACCTGCACCCCCGTATTTTCAAACATGGCGTGACTTTTGAATTACTTGTTGAAAAAAAATTTCTATAACACACTATTTTTTTGAACAAGATTTCTAAAATTTATGAAATATATTTCAGAACAAACTTTCTAAACTAAGATTTTCTGAAAAAAACTTTCCATGTTATATATAATATATTTTAGAATAAGTTTTTCGAAACACATTTTTACCTATTCTTTTTTATACTTCAGTATTCTTCTCCTCTTCTTTTTCTTCTACAGGACTGATAATACAACAGTAAATGATGAGATATAATAAAGGAGAAATAAATGGTATAATTCGATCATTTCACTCAATTGAAGGGTGCAAGTTAAAAATTGGAAGGTACAAGAAGTAAAAGCTAAGTAAATTTTAGTATAAACAGTGTCATTAAGTCCATTTAAAGAAAATAAAAATATAACAACAACCAAACATTAATGTAAAAGGATTACTTAGGAGAATAATTAGGTGACAAAAGAGATTTTTACAACATCATAACAAATTTAAATACATTCTAATAAATAAACCATTGATTGGATATGATCATATTTTCCTTGACGTGGAGAGATGAAGACATAGTCAACACTTCCATTCTATTATTTCCTTTGAAAGTGTTGCCACCTATTTTCACAACCTTACTTTTCTGTATTCATGCATATGAAAGTTCATGAATATTTATTATTAGAATTGTGTAGTGTGGCCCTACAATGGTGGCTTCATCATTCTTTGAGAGCTGTCAAATTCTCAACCTACTCCTACTTGCTTTCTACTTTTGATTTCAAAATTGGTTTATTTATATATATAAAAGTTTCTAATGTGGTTACCCACTCTTTTTTCTTTTAAAGCATGTAAAATAAATTTCAATTACGTTTAATATTAAAATATATTCTGACATATAATTGTTGCACACCTCTTCAAGAAAGAAAATAGGTGTATATAATAAGAAACACTTATGGAAGTTTGCTAATTTACATCCCCTTTTTTCTTTTTTTATAAAAAGTATCTCAACAAACAATAATTATGATTTTAATATATTCCCTCTAGAAAATAAGTTAATATATATTTTAATAAATTATATATATATATATATATATATATATATATTGTAGGAGAAATTCTTTGAGACCTAAAATATTCACTTTAGTTATTTTGTTTGTCTGAACAATTTTTTTGTTCATACACAACTATAGAATCAAATACTTCATTAGTTTTTAATAAATTTAGTTATTGTTAATTAAGAACAATAAACAAAGGAATGCACTGATATAATTATTACTTGTTTTGTACCTCGAACTAAAGGAGAAAAATGTTTTGTCGTCATTCCAGACTAATGTCCATAACATGAAGAGAAGTATCTGAGTATTAGGTGGCAATAACTACCAATAATTAATTAAAAATATAATAATGTTTAAGCAAAGTGGTTTAGGTTTATACAATTAGTTCACGTTCGTGGTCCTTGTTTTGTTTATGTTGGTGCACATGTTTGGTAACTTTTTGAGTTCAGCTGGAATAACTAATGAGATAAATTAATTATATTTTTTTATTAAAAAAATAGCACATTCCGAGCTTGCTTTATGAACTTGACTTTCCAAAAATATGAAGTTTACTTTAGAAAATAAAACATTTTCAATCATTGATAAATAAAATTGAAGAAGTACAATTTTGCATGTTTTTCACCCAAATTGAGTTATTTTCATAATTTTTGTATAACTTCTAAAATCTCACCCATGTATAACAATTTATATGACTTTTAGTAGAAGTAAAGAAATATTAAGTTAAAAGAAATTATGCAAGAGTACATATTTAGTTATTTACTGAAAGATAAATGGTGAATATTATATTGTAATTTCATGATAAAATAATTATTAACATAATATAGTGTACTGAAATAAGGTATTAATTTCGACTTCAAATCTGTTAAAATAATATTATTAAAATGAATCATCACATCTAGAATATTATTTAGTTTGAAATTCGAAATTTTATTATTTACAGTTTTATTTTTAAAAAACATTTTGGAGAATTGAAAAAAAAAAGTGTATTTACACTTATCTTAATCTCAATTTCTAAATAATATAAAATTATTATACGTTGAATGATGAAGTCTTTTACATCCAGGAGAATTGAATATTTTAAATAGGTTGAGTAAAATAATATTTGAACCTTTGTGCAAAAGAATAAGATTCTGCATAGGAAGTTTCCACATGGCAAGATTATAATAATTTGCAGACCAACTTGTGTTGCTTGTTTGACTCAGTTTAGGTCATCATAATATACATAATATACATAGATATGTTCTAAAAGCTTTCAATGTGAGGACTGAAAAACAAGAAAAAAAAATGAATTTTTTTTGGAAAATAATAAAAATAGAGAATATGTTGACAATTCTTTGCTTCTGTCCTAGTTATTCCCTTCGCTAGAAACAAGCGTTCAGAACAATAATAAAATTCATTTGTATAGGTGGAACCCTAAAGAAGTCTTATATAGGAAAAGAGATTACTTTCATCACATATTTAATTATCTAGTTGCATTTCTTTTGATGCACTCTTCTTCTATCTACACTTATAAAATGTTAAGATTCTAAAACATAACTTGAGATTTACAAAATTACACAGCTTTAAATAAAATTTAATTAAGAATATAATTACTTTTAAAAGAATAATATATATATATTGACTACCTTTCTCTTCAAAAGAATAATATATTAAAAAGTTGTTAATATTTCTTTTAAGTTTTGTTCGGTATAAAGGACAAGTAAGTTGATGGAAATAAAATGGATGAGTTAAAATAAAATAAAATAAAATAAAATAAAATGAAATGAAATTAAAGGTGTCATTTTAGAAATAAATGAGAAAAAAAGTGAGAAATTATATAATAAATCCTACTACTTTTAAAATCATTATTTTTTATTTTCTAATAAACAAACTACGTTAATTTCATCATCTTTTATCTTTTCAAAATAATATTTTACCCTTAATTTCTTAATAAAGTCATTCTTTTGATAAATTAAGTAATGTGGTTAAGTCAATTGAAGAAAAAAATTATTTAAAGTAGGTAAAGATGGTGACTGCAATCGAACAGTTGAGAACCACAGATTAAAAGTTGATGTACATATATTAAATTGGCATTACTATGGCATGATGGTGATGCATCATTAACAGTTTCTAGGTTATGCCTGTGCTTTTTATAATATTGATCTTTGAATATTAAACTATCACAACCATGTGCTTGTATGCCCAGATATTGGTTTTTGATATTACTTTTTTGATTTTAAACATATAAAACACTAAGTTAATTACAATCCTAATAATATACTAAGTTAATTACAATCCTAATGATCTTAATTTTGAAAATTATATTTATATTATCTTATATTTGGATATATTTCATAGTCTCATTATTTAAGAGTTGAAATCAAATTCAGTTTAAACATATTTTTTTCTCTTAATCCTTTGATATGTTTTCTAACCATATCATCTCAATTCACTTAAAGTTAACTAACCCCTTATAATAAATTAATATATTATACAGTTTTTATGTGTCACATAATTCTTAAGATTCACGAGCTTTCTTCATTGACTAGTAATGCCAGTTTCCAATTTGTGATTTGTACGTTAGGTTCCAAGTAGAAATTATGGAAAAAGAATCTGAATGCATTAGGTAGAAGAAAGCTATGAAGAAGAGGGTGACAGAGTCAATAACCACTCACTATTTTATCCACATATAGTTATTGAAGTTGGTGACACAGTAAATGGAGTTGGTATTCTATATATATACATAACCCTCCTTGCACATCACTGCCACATGTTCCTCTCTAATCACAACCTTAAACCTTTTCTTGCATACATTTTTCTGTGAAAATAGAAAGAAGCTATAGACATGGCTAAAGCAATTGCAGCTTCTTTCTTGGTTCTGATGCTGGCTTTTCCCACTGTATTTGGTGTTGACTATAATGTTGGTGACAGCAGTGGATGGGCCTCAGGGGTTGATTACACAAACTGGGCCTCTGGAAAAACTTTCAAAGTTGGTGACAATTTGGGTAAGTCTCTCCAAGTTCTAGTAAAATTCTTTGAAAAGGAACAAAATTTGCACAAGAACTTAAGAAGCAATGTCTATATGTTTATTCTCCTTTACCACTTGCTTTATCTCTCCAAAGTTTCAAACTATAGTCATATTCTATCAAGATTTTTGATATTTGTGAGAAATCAAGTACAAACAAATTTACCAGTAAGAACAGCAAATTTTTGACTTTATATATGCTGTCACTGATACCTTCAATTCCATGATATTGTGACAAAAGGGATAGTATTACATCATTTTGTACCTGTGACCTTCAGAAATGATTAATCTCATTGTTTTTCAATAGTTTTTTTAAACATTTAAGTAAATCTATTCGCTATAAGAAAATATAGATACAACTACAACATACTAAAACATGTTCACAACAAAATCAATCTAGTTTATGAATTTTACATAGATATGATATAGATATGATATGAATTTCAGATTTAAGTCTAACCAATTTGTCATGTCTTATGTTTGAAAAAAAAAAGTGTTCAAGTATGATTCCAGCCATGAAGTTGATGAGGTTGATGAGAGTGGCTACAAGGGTTGCAGTTCAAGCAACACCATCAAGAACTACAATGATGGAAACAGCAAAATTCCATTGACTGCAACAGGCACAAGGTACTTCCTGTGCCCTAGGACAGGGCACTGTGCTGGAGGCATGAAGCTGCAGATCAATGTGGTGGCTGCCAGCTCCTCCACCCCTCCAACCACCCCTTCAACCCCTTCAACCCCTTCTTCAACCCCTTCTTCAACCACCAACACCACCTCACCATCTCCAAAGCCTAATGGAGCAGTTGGGGTTTCCACCAGCATTGGCCTTCTGGTGGCTGCTTCTGCACTTGTTCTTGGTTTCATGGGCTAGGGAAGAGACAGTGCTATGCTTTCATCACCTTTGTTAAGCAACATGTTCTTCTTTTTCTTTCACTTTCTGTGAACTTCATTTGATTCACATGTTTACTTCATCTTCATGTCTCTCACCTTTTGATTCTTAGAAATATGACACATTTTCTTCAACTTCTCTTTTCTATATCTGTTTAACATTTTCATTTGATTACAAGGTTAATTATGTAATCTTAAACTACAATAATTTTATTCTGCCATCCAATTATAAATCGTTATTCATAATAATTTTTTTTTCATTTTATGGCAGTTGTTTAAAAAAAATATGTCAACAATAATTCTGATTAATTAATAAAATAATTTTTTTATACTTAAAGAGAAGATTTGTTAGTGTCTTCTTTAACCCAATGTGTTGATGAAGTTGATAGAAAATTATCTGTTAGTATTTTTTTTTTCTAATCCAATGGGTTGATAAAATGGATAGATATTTGAAATTTGCGAATTGTTTGAATAGTTTATATAGTGAAAAATTGTGGTTCATCTTAATCTTTTAAATTAGTAATAATTACAATGTCATGATAAGATGAAAAACTTTTTCTTTTCACTTTCTTATTATACCTTCAATGATGGTGTCATTTTCTTTATTTCGCTATCTTTCTGTTAACAATTATTGACCATGAAACAATTCTACACTCCACTTAATAAGTGGTGGTCTTTTTCACAGGGAAGAAATAATATATATATATATATATATATATATATATATATATATATATATATATATATATATATTAAGAAAGTATGAAGAAAAAATTAACTTGTGAAAGAGAAAAGCATTTTTTCTATTCAATCTAAAATTTAACTGTTTTCACTAAGATACACTTTTGTTCCTTTATATCGTTTCTTATTTTAATTTTGTCCTTGGAATTTAAAATATTTCAACTCATGTGAGCAAATAATCAACTACATCAATTAAATATTTTACTGATAAACTAATATATACATCATGTTATTGGCTTATTATGAATACAACTGGCACCAAATCATTAACAATTATTTTTTAATTACTACTTATAGATTGGGCCAACCACTACCACCACATGCTTATCACTTTAAAATTAGCCTTCGTGTTGAACTTTTATTTGCTGATAATTATTCTTTGACAAGATTTATTTATTTGCCAAAAGCTTAGTGCAATAATATATATATTATGTTGACAACCATGAAGTTGGTAGACTTGAAAAATTTCGCGAATAAAATTTTAAATTTATTTGTTGTGAATTCAAAAAAAAAAAAAAAAAAAA
>Ga0209489_109792_pt1 | contig 11525 bp, 7 predicted proteins | sample SiratrowhiteBW_FD_187527 | JGI IMG/M metagenome (GOLD analysis project Ga0209489, IMG submission 187527) | Root nodule microbial communities of legume samples collected from California, USA - Siratro white BW (SPAdes) (version 2) | ecosystem: Host-associated > Plants > Roots > Nodule | place: USA...
ATATATATATATATATATATATATATATATATATATATATATATATTATATAATAGTGTTTTCAACTAAGAAAGCAAGGCCACATGACATTATCACAAAAACGTCAATCTTTTAAACTACATTTGTTAATGCACTTTTGAAATGAAATTAAGTAAGGCAGAAATAGTTTTAAAAACGAGCTATACTTGAGTTCATAATTTTTTATTTATAACTGAATTAAATGGACTGTACAATTTTTTACATGTTAAGAATAGGTCAACCTGATAAAATACTGACTTAAGATTTAATGGTCGAAAAGGGAATTCAACCAATATTAATACAATTATTTTAATAATTAAAAATATGAGATAATATTAAAATATATAATATTATATTTTATAAAGATAAAAGGTAAAATAATACATATTATATATATTATGAAGATATTTGTGAGACAATATATTAGAGAAGGAAAAAATTATAATTATATTAGAAATTATTGAAAGACAATATTTGAAATGATTATGGGAAGAATATTTGAAATGATTATGGGAAGAACATAGATCTTCAAATAAAGCTTCTTCAAATAGAGCTTCAAAGGAAGTGAGAGGGGAGCTACACAATATACTTTGTAACATCCCATATTTTTCATATAATAGAAACTTTTTTGCATAAAAATTTATATAATAAACTTGAATATAGAAATTCATACATTCATCATGTATTTCAAAATATATTTCTCCGCATAAGATTTAATAAAATATCTTTATAAAATTACAAATAAAATAAAATGAAGTTTCTCCATCACAATTCACTGGGACTCATATCACCTGTCAAATTCTCTGCTCCCGTGTAATATACACGATCATCGCAGTTTTAAAGACAAAACAAACAACACAAAAAAATGAAAGGTAAGCTAGAGAGTTTTAAAAATAGTATTTTCATAAATTAAATTTCTATTCCAACCAAACAACAACAAATCAAGCTTTCATAACTCATCTCATACATCACATCATCACTAACACATCATCCATCACACTCATGAGACACCCATATGATCTAGTCTGTCTGGTTCTTTTTCACACCATAGCGCAGTCATATAATCGTAATCTATATGATCTGGTCTAACCGGTTCTTTTTCACACCATAGCGCAGTCATATAAACTTAATCTATATGATCCGGTCTGTCCGGTTCTTTTTCACACCGTAGCGCGGTCATATAAACTCAATCCATATGATCCGGTCTGTCCAGTTCTTTTTCACACCGTAGCGCGGTCATATAAACACAATCCATATGATCCGGTCTGACTGGTTATTTTTCACACCGTAGCGCGGTCATATGAATCCTTTAACCCACATGATCTGGTCTGACCGGTTCTTTTTCACACCGTGGCGTAGTCATATGAACCTCCTTCGACTCCCGCCACTTAGGCATCTTCACCTATGATTCCAATGACTAGTAGAGTCAGGATTAAACCTCCTTCGACTCTCACCACCTAGTCATCTTCATCTATGATTCCAATGACTAGTAGAGTCAGGATGTGAACCTCCTTCGACTCTCACCACCTAGTCATTGTTATCTATGATTCCAATGACTAGTAGAGTCAGGATGTGAACCTCCTTCGACTCTCACCACCTAGTCATCGTCATCTACGATTTCAATGACTAGTAGAGTGAGGATATGAGTAGTCTCGATCACACACCACATCATTCACAAACATAGACATTGATACTACATCATACCTTACATATACATTCATTCCATTCAATTCAAATTCATCCCATTCGTATTTAATAAAATAAATAATTATAATATATATAAAAAAATCGTCAAACTAACTTTCCTTACAAAATATTATAATTCTAAATAAATTTATATTTAAACATAAACGAACATTTATAAAAAAAAAAACATACAACTAGCTTCCCTTACCTCTATAGAGTAGAGATACTCAAAAACCTTAAAATCACGGGCAATCTAACTTTGTTCAAGAATCTAATCGGACATTCTTGATCTACTCAACGCTAGGAATCTAGGGATGTCCTCTGATTGTCAATATGATAAGCTATGAGATCACAAATCTAGAGAGAAGGTAGAAAACTTTAAAGAGAAATTGGTTGAGAGATGGTAGTTTTCATAAGAATGAAACTATATATCTTCTTAAAGAAAGAGAGAGAGAGAGAGAGAGAGAGAGAGAGATTTGGTAGTTTTTTATTAAGATAAAACAGAATATCTTTTTAAAGAGATAAAATATCTTCTTAGAGATAATTGGTGATTTTTATTAGAATAAAATATAATATCTTCTTAGAGAGAGTTCATAATTTTTATTAAAATAAAATAGAATATATTTCTAGAGTGATAAAATATCTTAGAGAGAGAATATCTTCTTAGGGAGAGAGAGAGTTGGTGGTTCTTATAACAAAAAAAGTAAATAACTATCTTTTATTTACTTAAACAACTCTTCTGTTAAAAAAAATAGGTATTATCTTATTGATCTCTAAAATTAAATTCTAGGTTAATTTTTATTCCATAGCTATTTTCTAGGGTATTACATACTCTAGACTTAATTTTGTTTTTCTTTTGTAATTTTTTTATTTTTGTTTTTTTTGCATGGCAAGCTAAACATTTTCTGGGTGTCTCATTTTCCAATGAATTTTGAGGTTTCTATGCAATAAAGTTTTCTTTCAATTTTTTGTAACAATTTGTGCTATACAGTTTAATCTTAAATTCTGATTTCTATCAAATGAATTATTTTTGAACACTTGTTGAGAATTCAGTTAGTTTCTTTAATTAGAGTTCTTGGTTAGCTTTCTTAATTATAATCAATCACATATTTTTTAATTTAAGAGGTAGAAGATAAACATTTCACAAGTAGATGCTTGAAGATGAGTGAAATACTAAATACGTCAGTAGATGTTGTTTTACAGATAATATTTTATTAAATTTGATTGATACTTGTTTGATTAAGTTTAACACTATGTGAGAATTGAAAGAATGATAATCTTAGGATAATCAATGACGAATTCAGTGATGAAAGAACTTGAGAGTCAAACTACTTTCTGAATCGATTTATTTCATCTTTACATTGTTTGCTAAATAATTTCAACCTCCCTTTTAATTTATTGTTTTTGTTAACTTTTACTGTTTATAAATAAGTTTTTGAACATGTAAATTCAATGTCAGATTCGCTGGGAGACAACTTGGGGGTCAATTAACTATATCTATAGTATCATCTCTTTGGTGTTAGATGGTCTATACTAAAATTGTTTTAATTTGATGAAATTTGGCATCATTGCCTAAAAAATTCAATTTGAATTCGATTCTCAAATTTCTTATTTATTTTCAATTTTCTATCTTTTACATTTTTGCATTTATTGGGTTTATATTCATTATTTTCTTGAATTAACATTCATTATTTTCTTTGTTCTTGCATTAGTTTTTTGTTTTGACATATGTATAATTAATATATATATATATATATATATATATATATAATTTTTAAAACATGTATTTTTTAAGCATATAAAAGGTTTTGGTATGTTTATGCATATTTGTGTTTACTTGGTACATGAGGACAAATCCAAGTGAATTATATTTATTTGATCTAGAATTTGAATGTACATGTCATAGGCTAGTTAGACAATCTAGGTTGCATAATCCTTTTATTGATAGACGATCTAACAAAGTGTTTGATAAAGTGTTTTACTGCTTTTTATCATCTATTTCTCTTGATTTTAACGCTAACACTAACAATATGGCTAAAAGAACTTTGAGAGAAATTGTTGCACCAAATGTTGTTATTCAAACCTTATGCATTCAATATCCTGATTTAGATGTGTAGTGTGAATTAAAATTTGATTTACTACACTTATTGTCCAATTCTCATGGTCTTGCAGTTGAAGACCCACATAAGCATTTCGAGGAATTTTATATCATCTACAACACCATGAGACCGTCTAGTGTGCCTAAAGAACACATTAAGCTCAAGGCATTCCCCTTCTCTTTGCAAGATACAACAAAAGACTAGGTATACTACCTTCAACCAAGATCAGTCACGAGCTTGGATAACTTGAAGAGAATGCTTCTAGAGAAATTTTTCTATGCGTTTAGAGTGACTGCAATATTAAAAAAAAGAGATATGTGGCATTAGGAAACTAGACAGAGAGAGTTTGTTTGAGTATTGAGAGATATTCAAAAGACTTTGTGCAAGCTGCCCATATCATTAGATTCATGGGTAAATACTCATCTAATATTTCCATGAAGGTTTAACTTCAACGGACAGGCAAATGATAGACACTACTAGAGGAGGAACTTTGGTGGATAAGACTCCAATTGCAACAAGACAATTAACAAAGAACATGGCCTCCAACAACCAGTAGTTCAATACCAGGAGCAACTTCGTCACCCTTGTTAAGAGAGTCCATGAGATGGGGACCACCGCAAAACATTTAAAACTAAACTGTTAGAGGATCTAACATCTCTAGAGAAGTAGTTAGCCAGGTCCCATATACTTGCTAAGGCATGTGGATTTTGTATTTCTAATGATGATCATAGTGATTCTTATCCCCCATTACAAGAAACTAAAGGAGAAAACAGTACAAGTTCTCAAGCATATGTTTTTAATATCTACAATGATGTTAGGTCGTCTAGTGATTTCCTTTTATAACATTAGACTATCTAATCAACAACAGTGGTAAAACCATGACTTTTCCACCAACAAATGCAATACAGGTTGGAAGAATCATCCCAATCTAAGATAGGGAATACAACAACAACAAACTTATGCTACTAAACCATCTTACCACCCTACACAACAATAACATCAAACTCAACCTCCACCACCAGTTGTTGCACTTTCTAAGAGTAAACCTTCTTTAGAGGATCTGATGTAACAACTAACCATGAATAGTTAACTTCCAGCAGAGGACCGAGGCCACTATTTAAACACGGGAAAATTATATTAGCCAAATAGCCACCAACATAATGTTAGGTATCCAAGTGTGAGTCTAAGTCCCACATTGAGTAGAAATGAGAAAGTTGAGCAACATATAAGAAAGAAGACCCACAAACCTAATGTCTTAAGGTTTTGAGTTGAAGGTGGTGTCATTCCCTTATGTGGGTTTGACTCAGTTCTCATTGTTTGAGATCTCTTCGGTGTTTTCTCCCTCGGATTTTCCCAACAAGTGGTATCAGAGTCGATGGTTTGCGGCTTGGGGCGAGTACAGTTTGACCCTGTATCAAAAGTCTTTCTGATAGCGGTTTCAGGCAAGCGTGTCCCGTTTAAGTGTGTAAACGTACTTGTGTTTGAAAAAATGCTTCTGCATGAAGGGGAGTGTACCAATGTGAAAGAGGGACTCTCACTTGAAAGGGAGATTGTTAAGTATCCAAGTTTGAGTCTAAGTCGCATATTGAGTAGAAATGAGAAAGTTGAGCAACATATAAGAAAGAAGACCCACAAACCTAATGCCTTAAGGTTTAGGGTTGAAGGTGATGTCATTCCCTTATGTGGGTTTGGGTTAGTTCTCATTGTTTGAGATCTCCCTGGTGTTTTTCCCCTTGGATTTTCCCAACACATAAGACAATTACAGTCTTAAGCTCAAACAAGTTGGCAGCCTAAACTGTCATAAACCCTCAAAATGTGAGCATAATTACATTGAGATCATAAGAATGTGTACACACTTGTAAAGCAACACTTTGAGCAGGAGCTGAAGTTTGATGCATCAGTAGACGATGTCATTAGAAAGTCTAACATAATTACAAATGGTCTGGTTAGACAGTTCAAACCAACAATCTACTGGTCAAGAACAACCTTCTATCAATCGCCCTCTTCCATAGAGATCTGTTCAGAAGAGTAAGAAATTAGAAGAGGTTGATAAAAAGATCTTAGAAACCTTCAGAAAAGTAGAGGTAAACATTGCTCTGCTAGACACTATTAGACCAATTCTGAGGTATGCTAAATTTTTAAAGGATTTATGTACACGTAAGAGACATCTACAAGATAATGAGAAGATTAACATGGGAATGGATGTCTCTACACTCATTGAGAAACTTGTGGCAGCAATCCTTGAAATATGAAAAGACCTAAGAACATTCATCATTCCCTGCATAACAAGTAACAACAAATTTGATAATGTTGAGCTTGACTTAGGAATATTTATAAATGTTATGCCTCTATCTATTTTTACTTCTTTGTCTCTTGGTCCTCTGAAAACTATAGGTGTATTCACTCAATTGGCCAACAAAAACACAATTCACCCTACATGAATCATAAAGGTTGTGCTTGTTAAAGTAAATAACTTGGTTTTTCTTGCAGATTTCTATATTTTGAACATGGAAGGGGGATATTCACTTCTAGTATTGCTACAATTATTTTTGGCAAGCCCTCCTAAAAATAACTCGAGCCAAAGTTGATGTGCATGTAGACACACTTACTATGGAGTTCAGTGACAGTCCAATCGAATTCAATATTCTAGATGCTATGAAAGATCTAGCTAAAGATCACTAGTCTATCATAATGACATGTTTAGTGATATTTAACAACTCTAATTTCGATCTTGCATTTATAGTTTTATTCTTCTAGTTATGTTTTCTTTTTGCATTTCTTATATTTAGTATATATTTGTAATTTTTGTATAATATATTTTTTTTAAATAATAGTTAAATATTGTAGTTTTAGATTACATTTTTGTATTTTTCTTACAATAAACATTAGTTATCATTTTGTTCATAACTTTTTTTATGGAGATCCTTTTTGCTGTTGGATTCCTTATTTTCAGAACTTCAATTTGAACACTTGAAGCATGACTTTTGGAGTCCAAATATGCTAAACAAAATGCATAGACAATCGAGCTAGAAAGCAATCTAGTATATGATTTCTTTGTAATGTAGACTTCCTATGGCCCGATTTTTAGTTCAACTAAGACCCATATTAACTTGTTTAAGGCATTATAAATAGGCAATGATATAACTAAAGGATTCTTTAAAATTAGAATAGATGCTAAATTACATTCAATACAATTTTTATAGTTAATTAGGTTTTTGTTTTTACAGTTTTATGCAATCCGGTTTTTGTCTATTAGAGTTCTTCAACTTTCTCATTCTCTTGTGTTTTATCTTCTACTTTTCTTCGTTACTTTTTTTTTCTGTAAATTTACAATTGGAAGATGATTGAATTCTTAAAGTGGGAGATATCAAGCATGGAACTATGTTAGATGATTATTTTGTTCAAATTTGTTTTCTTCTATTGATTATTTAAAAATCCAATCTTTGATTAAGAATTACTTTCTTTGAATATACAAACCAATTGGTTATGTGTTTTCTTCATCAAACAAGGAATTCATATTGAGCTCTTTGTATTCAAGGTTGAAGATAACTTGATCATGGTTTATGTTCAATATTTCACATTTCTCGAATAAAAGTTTCTTCTCTTTACTACAATTCCTTTCAAGATTTGTTTTTAAATTTTAGTTCATGCATTTAATTCCTTTCAATTTCAATTTATCACAATTGCAATTTCAATTTTAGTTATGTTTTGTTTTCCGTTCTAAGTTCTTATAGTTTTAGTTCATTACACGGTTTATTTTTAGATATACTTTCAGTTTACAATTTTCTTGTTTCTTACTTATATTGTTTCCTTTCAATTTCTGTTATTTGCAGCTTCTGCACTTTTACACATTTGTCATTTACAATTTGATTGAATGTTGAAATTTTCATTATCAAAACTACTAGTCGATTTGGTTAACAATTGTTGATTAAACGGTCTGATAGTTGCACTTAGTTATTATAATTCTTGAATCGATATGTGTTTTACTTGTAGCTTTAAATTTAGATTGTAGTTTTAATTCACTTTTTACATTCATACATTGCTTGAACCTTTTAACATAATTTGACTTAAATTGTCTAATAGATATTCTGTTTTAGTTTCATTATTGTAATTTTATTTTCTTTGTCATTTTAAGTTCAGTGTTTTTTTTACATTAGGTTTCAATTCCATTTTTACAGTGTTTATTTAGTTTTTTACTCAATTATAATGTTTAACCCTAGCTTTGTTCGACTATAATTGAGAATAAATCCTCTGTTTTAAATATTTACCTAATCATAATTGGACCTTAATTGAGATTACTAGCTAAACTTAGATTTTAAGCATAATCTCTCATTTTTCTTGTTTTTAATTATCTACAGAGATTTGGTACCTCCGTGATGATATTTCAAATAAAGAATTAAAGTATTTGGAGGTCTTGAATGTTATGCTAACAAAGGATTAGACGGTCTCACTAGATAATCCATTAGACAATCTTCCTAAATTGTCTAGAGCTGAGTGTACTTATTTGAAGAGAAAAGACACAAATTCGTGATTTTTGTTCTTTCTGAAGTAACAAGTTTTAAATTCAATCAAATCCTTTACAAAGATACTTTTCATATTTTTTACAAATAAAATCTTCTATTATTATAACTTGATTTCGAGCCAATCTACTTCAAATCTTCAACGATATCTCTCATAATAGATTCGGTTGTGTGATACTTAATTAACAAAAATTCAAATCGCATATCTAAAACAAGACTGGAAACAAATTATATGAAAGATAAGTGAGAAAAATCTATAAAAAAAGAAGGAAACAAATTATATTAAGAAAGATTGAAAGATAATATATGGGATAGAATTTGGATCCAAAATCCATAAAGCATAAAAAAAGAAAAACCTTTAAATAGAGCTTCAAAGGAAGAAAGAGGTGAGCCACATCTTTACATAATTTTCTTGTTTTTGTCTTTCGCATAGAAGGCTATACCTTTCTGCATTAGTCTCTTGTAATTTCCTAATGATTCCGAGGTTTCTATTTAATAAAGTTTTGTTCTTCAATTTTCTATAATAGATTGTGCTAGATGATATGATCTTATTGAATTCTGGTTTCCGTAAAGAAATTATTTTTGAACGCTTGTTAAGAATTCAATTCTTTTCTTTGATTGGAGTTCTTGGTTAGTTTGCTAAATTCTAATCAATCTCTTAAGAGGTAGAAGATTAACATATCATGAGTAGGCACTTGGAGAAAAGTGAGAAACTGAATACGTCAATTGATGCTTGTTTTGCTGATGAGATTTTATTAAATTGATTTATGTTTGTTTGATTAAGTTCAATATTGTGTGAGAATTGAAAGAATGATAATATTTAGATAACTAACTACAAAATTTATTGGTGAAAGAACTTGAGAGTGAACATGTTTTTTCAATCGCTTTACTTTGTCTTTACATTCTTTGCTAAACAATTTCAACCTCTCCTTTAGTTTATTGTTTTTGCTAACTTTTACAGTTTATAGATAAGTTTTGCATATTATTTGACTAAATTCACACTTGGATTCGTTGAGAGGCGACTTTGGGTCAACTAACATTATTTATAGTATCAGTTTTTTGGTGTTAGATGGTATAACACTACGTTAGATGATATACACTAAAAATGTCTTAATTTGATTATGGAATGACAACGATATATAAATAATTTTAAATAAACTTGAATTAAAAATTTAATAATATATAATATTTATCAATAATAATAAGTTTAAAAGTAAAAAATATTAATATTTTTATATCTTAGTTTTTTATAAAAAAAAGGGTTAAAATTCATATTTATTAATTTTCTACAGGTTCAACCGACTTTTAAATTAGTTTCACATCAATTTTGTACATCATTAATTTTACATTACAATCTATTTATTAAAAACATCAATTTTTAGTCAAATTTTATTAGTCTCTACAATTTTGAGAACCATAAATAAACACTAAACTTATTTTCATGACAGGAAGCATATCTAAATCATAAATTTAAAATTTAAATCTTATTTTATAAAACCTTTCAAATGTTAATATGATATAAAATATAAGATCATTGATCTTAAATAAAATCTTAAATTATAAAATAATTTTTATTTTATTTTAAAAAGCTTAATTTTATATTAATAATGAAATAAAAATTATCGAAATATAAATTTCATAACAATAATATTCTAAAAAATAAATTAAGATAATACATAATAACTCTTATTATGCAATAAATTTAAAAAGTTTTTACACTAAACACAACTAAATACTATTATAAATGTTGTATAATAGGCTAAGGAGTTCTTGTGGTAAAAACAAAATGCAAGCAATAATTACACAATTACAACAATTGGGAACACGATCTCCTTGAAAGCCAACTATGTGGATTTGGTGTGAGTTTTATTGAGTAAAAAAGTGAGTAAGATCTAGATCCAAGAAGACCAAATTTACAATGATGGAAAAGAAAGATAAAAGAAAAAGAGGTAGAGAAAAGATTATCCAAATTCAAAATATTTACCAACAAGATGCCAAAATTGTGATCCCAATTGAAGGTCCCCACTACATTTAATAAAATCACACAAACCAACACTCCCCAAGCTCTCAGATTTTAACCAAGAATTTTAGAACTGTTCCCATTTTTTAAATTTGGGCATAAAAAAGGCACATAAAAAAAAGGCGAAAAGATACAAATCCTAAGAAGTTCGATCAATGTAACATACATAAGATAGTTTTCACCTTAAAATTTTCTTTGGGTGGCTTCGTTTATTCATTTCGGCGTATTTTTTTAATTAATGAAATAGTTTTTAATTTGGAAAATCTTAAGTTGAAGCTTAACATTAATCAAATTAATTCTATGCATTGTTGTGAAACAAATCATGTTTAGAATCATATTTTGAGCACTGTTGTGTAAGCCACTGCTAATTAATTAATTAATTAGGACACAATCTTGTGAGTCACTTTTATAGCTTTTCCTTTTTGCTTTTTCTGTTCTGAATTATTACACAATGCATGTGACCACAGATACGCTGAGCCAAATTTACACACACTAACAAAACCAAAACCAAATTATAGATTTAGTACAACTCATTACAATACAAGTTATTAGGCATAACTAGGTAGTCCTCTTAAACAAAGTAACTTTGTAGCCACAATCTTCACCATATATGCATTACACGTACCCTAAAGAAAAGTGGCTTCCAAGTAAGCATGTACTCAAAGTAAGCATGTACTTTTCTTAATGAGGGAAAAGGAGAGACACTGAACTTTGTTTTGATGGGCCAAACTTGGCGTGATTGCAACATTCCTAACATGAACACTACTTTTGTTTGTTAGTACACTTTAAAGGCACAAATAGTTGCTTGCCTTTGCCTATTGTCTTATTTGTTGGTGACCCTTGTCATTGTCAAAACAATATAGGTTGGATGAAGAAAAGCTTATTCCTTCTTGAATTCATTCTGATTAAATATATCATGGTGGGGCAAAATGGATCTGGGAATGGAATAGATGAGATGCTTGCCTATACTCATGTTTTCTGACTTAGACTTCTCTTTATGTTCACATCATATCATTCACCCTACATGCCTATGTTTACAGTTATCACAAAATCAAGTTTAAATCATGGTCGTTTTTTTCGATTTCTTTTAGCATTGTTATTTTCAAAATTTGGAATCCATAGTTGTATAATGTCATGAAGTGAAATGTTGTAGATAGAAGTAAAGTTTTAGATTGGTTGTTG
>Ga0209489_109797_pt1 | contig 11513 bp, 6 predicted proteins | sample SiratrowhiteBW_FD_187527 | JGI IMG/M metagenome (GOLD analysis project Ga0209489, IMG submission 187527) | Root nodule microbial communities of legume samples collected from California, USA - Siratro white BW (SPAdes) (version 2) | ecosystem: Host-associated > Plants > Roots > Nodule | place: USA...
TTTAGACAAAAAAAAAAAAAAACATGAAAGAAACTATAGTTAGTTTTGTAGACTATAGTTAGTTTTATATCATGTTAGTTTTTAGAAAAGCTATATTTTAGAAAAGCTATATTTGTCCCTTTACACACAAATGCACTAGATAAATATAATTGCATTATTTTTTCTTTATCTTTTTTCTTTTGCATATCATTTATTTCATCCAGCTTTTTTTTTAGTTTTACATAAATAGTATAGTTATACTTCTAATCATTAAATATATACTTATTTAAACTTTAAAAATAGTATAGTTATACTTCTAATAAAAAAATATAATTTCTTTCATCCAGATTTTCGTTTTACATTTGACATAAATATTTTTTAAAAATATCATTAAATATATACTTTTTTTAAAACCTTGAAAAGATTAAACTTATGCTCTTATTAAAAAAAACATAAAGTGAGTCTAATAATAAAAAAATAAGTATAATTTAAAAAGATCATGATTATAATATAATGAAAAAATATAAATAACATATAAAAGCTAAAAGGAACTGTTAACCATACCAAATAATGAAAAAATAAAATAATATAAAAATATTAAAAAACTAAAATAAAAAGTTGTGTTGTGAAATTGACTAAAATCATGTTTTTTTTTTTTAAGAAAACAAGATTTAAAATCTTGTGTCGATAATTTTAATAAACTAATTATTATTACTTTTTATCATCCAACAATTTATAAGTTAGTTTAAAAAAAACGTGTGTATTTTAAAAATTAAATTAATATAACATTAATTTAAATTAAAAAAATATTTTTAAAAAAAATTATATCATGAAATAAATTTTAAGTTTAACTTAATTTTATTGTAAAATAAAATTATAAATTATTAAAAGATCTCTAGTGATATCTTTAATAATTTAAGATTAAATTAAAAATTATCTATTAAATCAACTAATTTAAAGAAAATAAATTATTTAAATTAAAAAAATGTAAACTTAAAAATACATAAAAATACTAAAACTTTTAATAAAAATTAATTACCTTTTAAAAATTTAAAATCAAAACCAAATAATAATAATATATTGTAATCCTAAAAATACAAATTTTATTTATATAATAAAAAAACATGTAATTTCATTATTTTATGTTTATTGACTAATCTATAGTATATATTTCTAATGGTGAACTAATTCATGTTTGAAAGTTGTAAATATTTTCTTCCATACACTTACTTTAACATGGAATATATATATTTATTTATTTATTTTCTTTTCACTGGATTCCTATAAAAGGCGATAGGATAGAATGTTTGAATAAGATGAGAGTTAGGGTGTAGGAGAAACGAAAACAGAAATCAGTTGGGGTTACAGAGAGCAGAAGAAGAGAAGAGGGAATGGAGCAGGAAGAGCACGAAGTATACGGTGCAGACATTCCCGATGAGGAGGTTGACATGGACGCCGACGCCGACCAACAAGACGACCAACTTCCCTCCAATCACACAACCAAGGTTGGTTAGGGTTCGCAGATAGGTTACGCTGCTTGTCTTCTTTCTCTCTCTATTACGTCGCATTGACTAGTTTCGTCTAATTCTCAGGAATTGGAGGACATGAAGAAGAGGCTGAAGGAGATCGAGGAAGAAGCTAGCGCCCTTCGCGAAATGCAGGCCAAGGTCGAGAAAGAGATGGGAGCTGTTCAAGGTAGGTTTCTTTGTTTTATTCCTTCAGATCTCTCTCTTATTTGGTGCGATTTTTGTGTCTCGACTTCAAATTTTGTATTTTTTGTGTTATCTCGTTTAAAGATTCGTCTGGTCCATCTGCAACTCAAGCTGAAAAGGAAGAAGTGGATGCTCGGTCAATCTATGTTGGTAATGTGAGGGTTGCTTATCTTTTTGTTCTTCTGCTTTTTCATTTCTGTGCTGCTTTATAATCACTTTGGACACTGTATTAGTTGGTTGATTTGGCTGTGTGTTGGTCTGTGATTAACCATGACAATGCTTGCTAATTGTTAATCCTTTGTTACAGTGCTTTGATAACTTTAGGGTTTTAAGGACTTTCGAGCTTTTTTTTTTGTTAGTAACAAATTCTCCTTGTTGTCAAGTTCTTTGACATTTGTCGTGTTGGTGAGGAATTATGAAATTTGGATCTGCGGGTATGGTGAGGATATGTTGCTTAAGTTGTAGCAGCTTTCGTGCCATATGCTGATAAAAATTTGCACATCTTGTTGTCAAATGATGGCAGATTCATGGGGTCGTTTTAACGTATGACTGAAGTAATAGGAGACATATCAATGTATCTGGATATTAAGGGAAATGTACTACCTACAGTTTTAAAAAAATTGCTCAGGATAGAGCACATTGTTCTCTATTTGGTTATGTGAAGCTTGTTCTCCCAAGTGCATTAGGGTTCATCTATTATAATTTCCAAGACTGTTAACTTCTGTTCCCAAAGCTTGATTCCATGAATCTATTCGGCGAGTCTATTAATCTCCGTTCATATTTTTTTGTTCTCTGTTACCAATGTGTCATGTTATGCTCTCTGCCTCTCTCTACTGAGTTTTCTCTATTCTCTGTTATGATAACAACTCTGATCAATTTTGTTTTCTGGTGGGTTAAAGCATAGTGTTTTGAACTTGTAATAGTATTTATAATATATCCCATATCTTTGTTCTATAGACACTCTGTTAAATTTATAAATAATTTTTTGAATCCTACTTCGTAGAAATATAATGTTTTGAGTGCAGGTGTTCGCTGTTTGTCATTTGGATTGATTGCCTTTCATCCCAATGACCAGCTGAATTGATGGAATTGATTTAATCAAAATTCCAGTCGTGCCGTACTTAATAGTTTAAGTGATATCGCATTATACTACTAACTAGCAAAATAATTGGTGTAATTAGGTTATTATTGGCGTTATTTATTGGAAATTTTGATGAAAATGAATTGGACTGGAACTCTGGAAGTTTGAGTTATTTACAGGCAAGAAAACAGGAGTCTAACCTTTATATAACGGATTTTAAGTCTAATTTATCCTTATAGAACCAACTTGAAAGATAAGGTAAAATGTGCACTCACTTATTTATTATAATTTGATCATGTCTCCAATCAATGCGAGATCTCTAACACACCTGTTCATGGCAATGATTTAATATCCCAAGTGTGGAAATAGGTATTTGTGGATAGTTCGATAACGGCATAATAGTGGGTGATATTAGGATATGATCTGATATAATCTGAGGAAGTGAAATTTAAGTTTAATACAACCTCACAAAATCAGCTTGTGAGACTTGCACCCACTTGTATATTATAATCTGACTATATCTCTGATATATGTAGAGTCTCCAACACTAGCAAAAAAAACGAACAGGACGAGGTGCATAAGACATGATAAAGTTGATAATAACCATACTAGAGTAGTTAATAGTGTGGAGGTGCAGTCTTTCAATTAATGGAGTGCGTCACGTTTTTGTTGAGCAGCAATAGATAGCTGCCTGAATTGTGTGCATGCAATGGGCAAATCATAACCATGCAGCCACTATGGTTAACATATCATTGATCCTTGATCCTTGTTTTGCCACCAACATTACATTGGTTTGAGTGGAACTCAACCTGAAATTTGTAAGTGAGGTTTTGGGTTTGATTCCTCCAATGAAATAAACATGGTCGGAAGGTGTTATTACATTAAAGCTGGTTAATTAGATTTTTGGGCAGGGATTAATTATTGGTAAAACTGGTTAATATTTCTTCATATAATGTGGAAACAACTAAAAGATCCCTGCTTTTCCATCATTTTGTCTGATACTTAATATTTCTTTGGAACTTTTTGAAATTTCATACATTTTCCTACATCAAAGTGAAAAGTGTGTTCAAAACCTTTCAGTTCTTAAGGAATGGTTCAATAGGTCACCGCTCTGTTCCTTGAACTACTTCTCTTTGGCTGATGACTCATTTTCCACCAAAGCTTTTGATTTTCACTTTTGGAAGACCTTTAACTGCATGAAATTTGCCCCTTCTTGCAGACTCTGTTCATAGTTCATACATATTTGTTATGCCATCATGTTGTTTGAGCATACTTCATGTTTCTTTAGAATTTTTTGAAATTTCATACTTTTTGCTACATCATATAGAAAAGTGGTTTCAAAACCCTTTAGTATTCAAAGAATGATGCAGTAGATCACAGCACTGTTTCCTCACCACTTGTCTCTGACAGATGACTCATTTTCCAGCAAATCCTTTTCTTTTCCGTTATGGAGACCCTTAACTTTGTCAATTCTACTCCTCCTAGTATCTATTCATAGTTTATAAATGCATGTGCTTCTGCCCTTCTATTTTTTCTACCATCTCTTCCACACGATACATATCAAACTATAAAAATAATGAGAAGCATTGAACTGAAACACCTTGTGTTTCTGTGACATGAGTTGCTTAATTATATTGACAAGAAGAAATCAATACAATAAATATAGGAGATTTGATATCCTCTAATAATATATATATGATCTTAATATTTCTTGTTATTAAGATATTATACTTATTTCTATAATCATAACACTTCTCCTCAAGCTAGAGCATATAAGTCATGTGTTCAGCTTGCTGCAAATGTGATTGATCCTTTGTCCTTTTATAGATTCAGTCAATATGTCTGCTAACTGCTTACAAGAGTTGACATTTCTAGTAGTGATATCTCCAAACTTCAGTTTTTCTATGATGAAATAACAATCTATCTCAATGTTTGGTTCTTTCATGAAAGATAGAGTTGGAGCCAATGTGTAACCCTACTTAGTTGTCACATATGATGAATATGAGAATTTTCTTCAAATTTAAGCTCTTTAGAAGTTGTTTTAGCCCTATGAGCTCATAGGTGACTAAAGCCATTGTCGTGCATTATGTTTCTTCACTTATCTTGCTACAATATTTATTTTTGCTTTAAATATACCCTTAACAAGAACACAACATCTTGATGTAGTGTCATTCACTAGGTGAGTTTGCCTAGTCAACATCAGAATATCCAACAAATTGAGCTTGCCTCTCTCTCCGTAATTAAGGCCCTTTTGGGGGACACTCTTGGTATATCTTAATATTCATGCACCTGGGTTTCGATGGTCTTTACAAGGAGAATTCAAACATTGACTTCCCACGCTCACTGTAGAGGTGATGTCAAGACAAGCCAATGTAATAATTTAGCATGTGAGCTAATTGTCTGTATATCCTAGGATCTGAATACCACCTTCTTTTGTCTTGTACAAGTTTGATACTTGGATTCATTGGTGTGCGTACTAAGATCCTTGTTTCTTCTAAAATGTCTTGGGCATATTTCCTTTGTGATATGACCAAACCACCCTTATATTGAGTAACTTTGATACCAAGGAAATACTATACTTGACCAAGGTCTTATTTTTTTGGAATTGTTGTGTGTGTATATTTGCATGTACTATCAAAACATACTGCGTTCATATATACATCATTAGGACTACAAAAGTCCTCACGAAGAAGATCTACAAAATACCTTACAAAATAAAAACTCCTATACTATCATCTTTTGGAAACCTACTCACTTCTAGTGCCACTTGTAGAAGAATCTGCACCATAGCAAGTACGATCATAGTAGTACACACAACAAGAATGGGGTGAACTAATGAAATCAATACATAACATATAATATCATGCATATTTCGAGATTATGCATATGGATGCAGATGAATTAACATTTAGTCATACATTATGTCATGACTAAGTATGAGGCATCCTAAGACTCCAAAAACCATGATAAACAAGACTATCTAGAGCCTAACATATCCTGAACCCACCAAAACTTAGCTAGCCTATGTTCTTGATATTAGAGTGGCAAAAAGCATATGTTACCAAGTCAAATGTAGGCCCCCCCTCAGCTTACCACCACCGCAATTCCTGTCTACATGACTAAACAACAATGAAGTCAAGATACCCCTATTAACATGAGTTTCGTGTTTATTACCACCAAGCAAGACACAATACCACCTTGGGTATCAGAGCATCACTCATTAGGGTCAAGTAGACCACTCAATCAAGGACATTCATCCAGGGCCAAACATTATATACATATGTGCCTATGGATATACATGTATATAAAGTGATCTATCTAGGATCTACCACCCACAAAGCCCACCTAAAAAGGACATATATCATGCATCTCAATATTAATCATATATCTATCCAGAGAATATATAATTAATCTCACCTTCTATACACTCATATTATCAATAAAACATGGATAAAAAGCATACAACATATGTAAAAGCATCAAGCATGACATAACATCATCATCTTAACATACTGTCAACATATACTATGTATTAACCATTTCGCTTGAGTGATGCTCTAGCCACTTGAGCAAAATGCAACTTGAGAGCAACACCCTGCCAGAGCAACATCATCCAACTAGTTCTAGAAAGCTCATCCACCATCTTACAACACTTGAGTGTCCAACCAACGGTTGAGCCGCAAGCCACATCGCTTGAGCGTCCAACATAATGCTTGAGTGATGTGCTTCTAGAGAAGAGAGAATTGTCTTAACATCTCTCTCACTCACGTTGCAAGCTCTCGCTTGAGCTATAGGCCATGTCGCTAAAGTGACCAACCCATCACTTGAGTAACTTAAGGCTATTAGTGCAATTAATGCAAACTGCTTGGCCTTGCTCGTGTGACAACACATCAGTCGAGTGATTCTCGTCACAAGAGCAACCCAAACCCAGATTTCACATGAATTCTCTAACATAGAGAGAATGTAGAGAGAGTAGTTTTAAAAAAATTAGGTTTTAGAATGAATTAAGAAATAAATGTCTAACTTCTATTTATTGACATCATATCTATTTCATTTAAAATCTAATATTAAAATATTTGTGGGTCTATATATGTGTGTGCCTTTTCCATTATCTTCAGTATAGCAGCCACATCTGCTTTGTTGTTACAGTGTTTTTGAAGTCAGCTACTATTCAGAGTTTACAACTCTATGCTTATGTGTGTCGTACCTTAAATGTCATGACCCTAGACATCTCTGAAAAGTTAGACCTTTTGCTAGAAAATTTTAAGGCTGCAAGATTTGCCGAAACCTATATCGTCTTTATTTACTGAAATATTAATGTAAATTAAAAAAATACAAATTTATGCATCTTCTTAAGGCTGCAAGGCCTGTCATTTGCAATTCTTAGGAAATATTATGAATTATAATGGGACCTATTATTGATTATTCATACCAACCTCATTGACTTCATGTTGATGCCCATCTTAAAAACTTAATCCATTTGCTACTTTCCGCAAAATAACATTAATGCATTTGGTGACCTGAATGTGATGTGATCTAGTGCCTCTTACGATCACTTGTCTACCCCGTGTTCAATTTATCAGTTGGATGCTTTTAATTTAATTATAATCTTATATAGCTTCAACAATGCTTTAATTTATTTGATTAGTTTCAAAATTATGTTTCAGGTTGACTATGCATGTACGCCTGAAGAAGTCCAGCAGCATTTCCAGTCCTGCGGAACTGTGAACAGGGTGACCATACTGACAGACAAATTTGGTCAACCAAAAGGGTTTGCTTATGTAGAGTTTGTGGAGATTGACGCTGTTCAGAATGCTCTCCTGCTAAATGAATCAGAATTGCATGGTCGACAACTGAAGGTCTTCACCATCTATTAATCTTTGTAAATTCATTAATCACTCCGTGTTCCTTTGGCTGTACTTGAAATCTGGTTTTCCCTTCAGGTGTCGGCCAAACGTACAAATGTTCCTGGAATGAAGCAGTATTATGGAAGAAGACCAACTGGGTTCCGATCTAGGAGGCCATTCATGCCTGCTCCATTCTTTCCACCGTATAGTTATGGGTAAGCATTTATTAGAAACTGGATAAAATGAAAAATTTATCTTCTTGTATGTCTGTAATACGTCTCACAATAGGTGCCGTTTTCTTTACAACCTTGTAAACATATGTTAAGCTAGAGGAACCTCATGTTCAACATGCAATCCTATTACCATTAGCACCTAACAACAAAACAAAATGTTTACGTAAATTTATTTGTTTTAATTCTTGTGGGCTATTTATGTACACAAACATAATAAGAAATTAATACAATTTTTCTTTTTAACTTTTCTAATTCTCCCCCGGTGTTCTTTTATTAGTTTATAGAGACATTGAACATATAACCCTTTTAAAATGTTTTTGTTTGGAAAAGTGATCCTCTCGTATTGGTAAATAACTTTATAATTCTCATTATACAGAGAAAGACACAAAGGAAGTTAACGGGCCCTGCACAATATTGGGACAAATTATAATTGTTGTGATTCTCTCTCAACATTAAGTTGTGTAAATCCAATTTAAAACCCGATATAGATTTAAGTTCCATATTGGTGAGCTTTACCAGTTAGTTCTAAAGTATGAATACTGCCGACAGCACTTTAGGGTCATGCCATCAGATCCAGATGCTAAGTGGGGACTAGCTCTGCACCCAAAAGATTTAGCAATACCTTGTGAGAGAACACCGAACTGCCCACCCACAAAAAAGGCTAAGAAAACCATAGAAGCAAGCTCGTTATTGAATAAAATCTGTTCTCGCATTTGGAGGAAAATAAATCACGGTCATCAGTTGAGAACAGTTGTTATCATTTGATATGTCCACGATAATTGAAAGGTTTAATTTAATGACAATGGATGAAAACTATGTTTTAACACGATATGATTTGTCATTCTTTCTGATTTTGATAAAATGTTGTTATTTGTTTCCTGAACCCAACCTTCAATAATTATTTTTTTTTTTACCTGCAGAAGGGTTCCAAGGTATAGAAGACCCACACGATACAGGCCATACTAGTGCACACATTCACAGTTTGATTGGTGATCACATTTATTTAAGATGAGACAAGGCGTTGTTAATTTGCCATTGTAATAATTTTCGTTGGTGAAGCAAGAACATAAAGCTTTCTTTTCACAGAAGTTGGATGCCCTCGCCAGTTAAAGCTGTAGAATGTATGATGCGGATAGTTTTTTATCACTTCATTACCCATGTTGAATGTTCCTAGAACTTGGCACTCAAGGTTTCACTTATACAGTGATGGAGGCAACTATGCAGGGAAAATTTCAGTAGTTTATTAGATTGAACATCAAAGTTAGATTATTTAGTGTAATGTTGGATTTTTTGAAGACTTGATGTTAACTGTGTTGGAATTTGTTATAGCTAGCTTGTATTATGTGTACTGTTGCGTCAAATATCGTAATCATGAGATTGAGTTACTAGAGACTGACATTGCTTGTGAACTTCCATATGCTGTGTTCTTGTAATGTGTTTGGTTATTGTCGTGATGGTCTCTTTTTTTGATGGCTGTCGTATGAGAATATCAGCTATCAAAATCTCTAACGATAATTTTGAAAGTTAAAACAATTTTTTGTTGAGAAACTAAGGATGTCTTCGGGATAATTGCGGAAAATTGATTAAGATAATTTTGTTAAGAAAATAAGTTATGTTTTAAACATTAAAAAATATATAGAAGTGAAAAGAAAAAAGAAATGCTAAAAAATATTTATAAACTATAATTTTTTAATTCATCAACACTTGTAACACTAACATATGTTTAAAACATTCAGCTTATTTTATAAGGTTATTTCAATTAAATCAACTGAAAATAATACTGACTTTATATGTTTAATCAACAAGTCTTTATTTCTACACATCTCATCTTCAAATCAGTCTAAAATTAGTGTTTCAAAATGTCTTCATTTCATTAGTGACCGCCATTATGCTTGTCACACGTGTTTGAGAATTGACACTACAATAGTTTTTTAATTATGTTTTTCTTGTTAAAAAGCTGTAATAAAATAATTTGTTTCTAATTCGCACATTCTTTGAACATGTCATTAGTTAATCTTATTTATACAATATATCAGAACAGTTTAATAATGAAGTTACAGTACGAAATGTACTAGTGTCAAATCGAAACTTTTTCCATTAAAAAGCTCCTCTTTCAGAAGTTTGAAGATTATAGAAACCTAAATGTTCTTTGTATACTTATTATTTATTAATATTTGATGTTTGAAGGATAAAAATATTCATAAATTTTCAGCAATATTAAAGCGAGTAATCAGGTTTAAAATTGGTTCTACATGCTATATTGTTTGATTTTTTTAAAGAATATCTTATCCGAGTTTGAGAATAAAGAAATTGTTACTCAAATATAGGCACTTGTCTTTTCTTACATTTTGTTAATATATTTGTACTCCCCTTGAATAATTGTATGGGCCTGGTTGGGTCTTATTCACCCCCTAATAACATCTATGTTTTACTTCAATTTAATGACAACATCTCACATTGTGAGCAGTCTTCGGTTTTCTTATACGTCCTGATATTTGAGACGACAACGTTGCTTTGCTCAATCAAATAATAAGCCCCTAAAACTTTAGTTGTAAAGCTTCACCAGAATTAATGTACAACAATCTTCCAAAAAATCATTCTGAAAATAGCTGGACCCTGTTAACATAGCAAGAAGATGCAGGATCTTGGAGGCAACTACAAAATGCATCCTCATCCTTAGGAAATGATGTAGGCAGAGGATGGTCAGGAATTACGCCAACCTACATGCAAATGCTGGGTATTAGTGAGGGGAAAACAGTTTAAGAGGTGGAGAATCAAGAACAAACCTTGTCAATATCTGTATGTGCAGGTGTCTCATAGCGAGCAACTGTCACAACTAATCCAGACCCATCTGAGAGCTCAAAAACTGATTGGATTTTCCTGCACGTGTATAGCTCAAATTAGGAAAATGACATAAAATTTAGTTTGTTGGGTTTGAGCTCAACCAAAAGTAACTACCCTTTTCCATATGTTGGCTCTCCAAACAATATGGCCCGTTTATTGTCCTTCAATGCACCAGCTAATATTTCGCTCGCACTAGCAGTTCCCTTGTTTACCTGATACAGGCTCCAGATATTTAATTAACCTTAACTATACAAATGAATGAATAACATATTGGAATTCTGGACGAATGAAATATGAACACGTAATAAATAATTTTTTTAGGTAACAATTACGTATAACTGCATTAAGTTTACTCCCTACTTTGACATCTCCATACATTTATGAACCTAGCTGACAGCAGGCAGAACAACTCCCTAAAAATTCCCATGACTAGAAAACAATAATCAATCCATACATCGCAGTGTAGTCTTACAAATAATCCTAACAACTATTCGTCATCCTCAAATTCAAACCACTCACATCAGTAAAGTTCCCGCATTATCTAGATCTCATGCTTTTCTAAAAAAATCCTTAAACTAGTACATTAAATTCTGATAAGATGCACTCTGAACTTATATAAAGCACATGTAAGTACTGCACAAGCTCCTAAGTAATTATGAAACAAGTAGGAACCGTCCAATGTCTCAATTATGGAGGAAGCAAGCCTAAATGCATGGAAAACTAGTGTGAAATATAGATGCATATTGTTAATGATAGAGCTCTAGATGTTGTGTATATTATGTTAGAGCAAAAAAAAAAAAAAAAAATAAAAACAAAA
>Ga0209489_109798_pt1 | contig 11513 bp, 7 predicted proteins | sample SiratrowhiteBW_FD_187527 | JGI IMG/M metagenome (GOLD analysis project Ga0209489, IMG submission 187527) | Root nodule microbial communities of legume samples collected from California, USA - Siratro white BW (SPAdes) (version 2) | ecosystem: Host-associated > Plants > Roots > Nodule | place: USA...
ATATATATATATATATATATATATATATATATATATATAAATATATATATATATTAGTGGAACTGTAAAACATAATTGATTCATTACGTCTAACTCATATTGATATATTTAATAAAACGGAACAACTTAATCTTATTTACTTATTCTAAGTCATAAAAGTATTAACCTGAATTAACTATTAATAATTGGTTAATCAAACAGGTTGATCTATTTATAACTAATTTTTTAAAAAAAATATTCTTTATAAAACTATTCAAATAGAATTAAATAATATTTTCTTAGTAATTCTTAAACTTTTTAATAATCTCAAAATAAAATTCTTAAAAATAGAAGTATTAAGATTTTTCTTCAACACTATAAAATATTAAAAATAGAAGAAGAAAAAACTCCAACATTTTTTTGTCCAGAATATTGAAATCTGGACGTTTTCAGTATTTACTTTCTTTGTAATGAAAATTTAAAAACATTATTGATAAATAGCAATGAACTTTTAAGTGAGATAAAAATTAATAAAAAAATTAGAATGATAAATTAAATAAAATAATTTGACTCTTCAAACTAATGGAACTAATTTTGAGTTAAAATGTGTAGTTCAACATTAACGAAAATAATAGAGGAATAATAGTTAGTTATGATAAGGTAGATAACTCTCAGAAACCATTTTAGAAATAGTTGGATAACAGTCTCGATCCAATCTCTAATATGCCAACATGATCATCTTGTCAAAAACCTTCGAATTGATATTCGCTTCCTCCAAATATAGATTAAATTCAAACTTTTTATTGTTATCAGCGTGTTGACTCAAATAATCAGCATATTCATACAATATATTATGTTATACTTACATCAAATACATTCATCACTTGTTCATTATTCGGGTAAGAAACTTGTGTTAGAGAAAAATTTTGAGAAGTTAAAAATTTACACATTTGAAATTACTTTTACAACTTCTTCAAACAAATCATACATCTTTTTCTTAAAGCAGGGATCTTCTATTCAGAAGTATAAATATCAATCTTATCATAGCAAAATTGAATCACTTCAAAATTCATTTGTGTGAGCCAAGAATAGTTCCAACATGATTTTTTTTCAATAATTTTTAAAGTCATCTTTTTAATCAACAAGTCACCACTTTTAATAAATTCACCCAAAATACATTCAATCTTCTAAACTTGTATAAGTAGTGGTTAGATGTTGGATATAATGTGTCCAAAATCATATTGGTGATCACATAAATCAACTTCAAAAACTCATATTTTTCTTAACTCTTTTTATTTCATATTTGATGGACAATTTATGTAAATAGGATGACGAGATCTTGATCAACTCAAGAAGTATTAGAGAAAAAAAACTCCATAAAAAGCGAAAATAATTTTTTGGCAGCATGTCCCAAGGGGTTTTAAATTCGTAACTAACCAAAATCCAAGAAAAAGCAATAACAAGTTGTAAAATAAAATAAAGAATGGACTAAGGAAAGAGTATGAAGAATGCACTACATTTGAAAGAAAATCTCAAAGGATAAGTGCAAAGAGAATTTGCCACTTGAAAAAACGTTTCATGATAAGAATCAAAGTAAGAGTAAACACGAGACTCTCAAAGTTGTCTTACATAAGTGAAATTTATTTAATTTTCAAAAGTGTGTTTATAGGATATTGTTTATTTATTTATAGCCAACAATTTCTTCACACTTTACAATTAATCAACATTTTTTAAGTCTCTATATTTGAACCATAAACAACATACTCTTGTTTATACTGATTGCATGCATCTTTTTCCTCGTAAATTTTACACTCACCCTAGTAAAATTAGACCAAACTTTAGATGTAGTTATCCTAGGTTTCTTGCTACATCTATTGTTATTAATGTTGTAAATAGGAGATTCTTGGGAAAAAAATATCCTAATATCTTTATAGTTATTTGGAAAAATATCCCTAAATTTACTCATTCTTTTCAAATGATTTTTATTTCATTTTTTTTAAGAGAATGTGATTGTTATAAATAGAGGAGTTGGCAATGTAACTATCAAGAGAGTAATCAATAAAATATTTTTTCTGTCTTTCTTTTCCAAATTGGCATCCAGGCTCCCTATCTTGGGGCCTCTAGCTTGGTCGTCATTGTTGTGCAGACCTTCTAGTAGATTAGGATGCAAGTTTGTGTTTTTTTTTTCTCAATGGTTGAGGAAAAGTTTATTTCTATTTGTCCTAATGATCTTCAAAATGTGGTAGGTCCCTATCAATTTGATGGTTGAAATTATTTGCAATGGAGTTAGTACATTCAGAGGATTCTAAAAACAGTGATCAAGATTAAACCACATTGATGGTGAAGGACTAGGGTTGAATGATCCTAATTTTGAGAGTTGGGATAATGACAATTCATTGATCATCATCTGGATGTGGCATTCCATGATCCTCAAGATAAGTTAAAATTATATTTTAATCTTCTGCTAAAGAAATTTGGGATGACCTAAATAAGATATTCTCTTTCAAAAAGGAGTTTGTTGTCTATTATGACATTGAAATCGAGGTATTTAATATCAAAATTGTTGAATGGGTTGTGGACTGAATTAGATCAATACCAAAATTTGAAGATGTCTAAAGCATATGCTACCACACATGTTGAAGCTATTGAAAGAGAAATAATCTTTAAATTTCAACATGGTATGAACCATGAATATGTCTCAATCAAAGTATAAATTTTAGTCTTCTCTATTAAAAGTGTTCTTTATTATTAGGGGAGAAAAGGCTCAAGGGTTTGTCATGCTTAACAGAGGAACCTCCATCACAAGCTTTGCCATGACAATAGAAAAGTTGGTTGCCAAGGGATCAAGCACTAGATGAAAGCCTGTTGCAAAAGGTAATTGTGGAGCATATTGTTCTTATAGTAAAAGATTTGGGCATGCTCAAGAAATTTGCTTCAAACTCCATGAGAGAGATAAATTATTAGAATGCATAGGAAGCAATAAAAGAGCTTCATAAAAATGAGTAAGCAATATTATCTCAAAACATTAAGAAACAGACCAACCCAGTGCTCCTCCTCAATTAGACCTTAATATGAAAGTATATAAGGAGGAATTTGATTGTCTGAGAATAATGATTAAATCCATAAGCAAATACTTGGATCGTGTACCTTGTATGTGAAAGGCAAGAGTTCATTCAACATGTATCTCGTGATGTATAGATTCTTGATTCAGGAGCAACTAATCACATGACTCTATTTCCTATGTTTTCTAATTTATATGTTAAAATGAATAAAGAATAACTCATCACAATTGCAAAATGGTGATAATGTACCAGTATGTGGATTTGGAAATACAATGTTAGAATCTTCTATTGAATTAAAGGATGTATTATATATCTCACAATTGGCCAATAGTATTTTTTTTATACAGAAAACTTACAAAAAACTTAACTTGTTCAATAACATTTTTCTCCTCTCATTGTGTCTTTAAGGACCTTGCCACGAGGAAGACAATTTTAATTACCATGGAATATAGTAGCTTGTATGTGTTAGAGTTCAAGGAAACATACAAAAGAAAGGAAGTCATAAGTCAAAGCACAAAAACAGAAACATGGAAAAATTCCTAGATATAGCTTCATCATAAAAGACTTAGACAACCTTCATTTAGTCCTTTTCAATTGTGATATCTATCAACTATCAAAGAACCACCATACATTGTATCCTGGTAGCAATAAAAGCATTTCCTTTTGAATTAACTCACTCTGATGTTTGGGTTCCTATTTTAGAATCTAGTTGTGGTATAAAATAGTTTGTTACTTTTATTGATTATTGTACCTCATATTATATGGAGATATACCATAAAAAGTAAGTTTGATTTATTTCAAATCTTTGTTATTTTTCCATCTTGTCAAGAATTAATTTAGGAATAAAATTAAAAGAATTAGGTTCTATAATGGTGTTGAATATGTAAATCATGAATTCTTCAAATTTTGTCCCTTAAAGGTATTTCCATGAACTAACATGTGTTAACACTCCATAACAACTGGGATTGTAGAAAGGAAGAATCATCATCTCCTTAAAGTAGGTAGAGCTCTTCTTTCCAAATGCATGTTCCAAAGACATATTGAGGAGAAGTTGTGTTGATTACCACATATCTCATCAATAGGTTACCAACTCGTGTCTTAAATGACATCATTCCTATTGAGTTTCTATTGTCTTTTGTTCACTCTTTTCTCTTAATTTCAAGTTTACCATATCTAGTCTTTGGTTGCATTATTTTTTTTTTCACTCTCATAATACCAATCACAATAAATTAGATCTTAGATCTTTTAAATATGTGTTTGGTGGTTATTCTTCAAATAAAAAGGCATAGAAATTTTATGAGTCTCAAATTCGACATGTCTTTATTACAATGGATGTCACTTTTCATGAAACAAAATAATTTTTTTTTAGTCCTTCACTTCAGGGAGAAAGCACTTGAAATTCAGGATCTTTTCTTCTTACCATTATCATATTTCTCTTTGCAAGATGTCCAAGAATTAAGTGATGGAGCCGCCACAAGTGGGATAGAACCAAGTGATAGTGAAGAAGAAGACAAATTCTTTGAAAAAAAAATATCAAAGGAAACAATCCACTTTGACTTGAAAGAAAGAAGAGTTGTCTAACTTAGAGGTGAGGAACTTAAAGGTAATGTTAAAGAGGTAAGCATTAATGAGAATTTACCCATTATATGGAGAAAGGAAAAAAGATCATGTGTTAAATATACTATTTCTCATTATGTATGCATTAACAATATCTTTAATAGACATTGATGCTTCATTTCTGTCATTGATACCACAAGAAAATTCCTACCCTAGTCCAAGAAGCTATGAGAAGTGAACATTGGACTCAAGCCAATGAAAGAGAAGATGATACATTAGACAGAAACTCGACATGGAAGATTGTTGTCAAACCAAAAGACAAAAAGATTGTAGGGTGTAGATGGATATTTATAATAAAACCTGAGGTAGATGGGTATATTGATACGTATAAAGCATGATACACTTAAATGTATGAAATTGACTATGCAAGAATTTTTCTCCTATACCAAAGATGAATACAAATCGAGTTGTTCTTGATTTAGTGGTACATTTTAAATGAGACTTATATTAGTTGAATGTCAAGAATGTTTTTCTTCATGGAGATTCCACCTGGATTTGAAGCTCATATTGCAAGGAATAAGGTTTGCCTCCTAAAGAAAGCCTTATATGGACTTAAATAATCTCCAAGAGCAAAGTTTGGGAGATTTTAAAAAAACAATGGTTGTCTTAGTATATAAGCAAAGTCAAGAAGATCATACTTTATCCATAAAACAATCCAATCTAGGTAAACTTACATTATTGTTACTCTATGTTGATGACATGATTATTACACGAGATTATGAAACAGATAAATTAATTTTAAAGGAGGAAAAATTAACAAGTCAATTTGAGATGAAACACCCAGACAAAAATTATGTATTTTCTTGGAATAGAAGTTTGCTTATTCAAAAAAATGGATTTTTCACTTTCCCAAAAAAATATATTTTTTTATCTCCTCAAAGAAGCATGTAATGTAGACAGTCAAAAGTTTCTATTGAACAAAATCATAAAATTGAAAGTGAAGAGAGCTCTCCTATAAAAAAAAAAGAAAAAAAAGAAAAAAAAAACTCAATCAAAGATGGGTAAGAAAACTCATTTATTTATCACACACGGCACCACCAAACATGTTTACGCAGTTAATGTGATTAGTCAGTTTATGCATGATCCAAGAGAATTATATTAACAATTGAACAATTATTCAATACTTGAAGTCAAGCCCATAAAAGGGAATACTATTAGAAAAAAGGGACATTTCTACATTAAAGATATATACTGGTGTATCACTGATAAAAAAAATCTACCTCTAAGTATTGTATATTTCTAGGAAAAAGTTTGGTCACCAAGAGAAGTAAAAAACAAGACAAAGTATCTTATTCAAATGCATAAGCTAAATTTTGGACCCTTATTTGAGATGTGTGTGAAGAAATTTGGATAAAGATCGTATTAGATGACCTTAAAATAATTTTTGACATCCTTATATAATTATATTGTGATAATAAGTTAATTATGACTATTATATAATATGATCAAACACATTGAAGTTGATATACACTTTATCAAAGAGAATCTTAACATAAGGTTGGTAGTCACAATTCATATCTTTATAGAGCTTGGGTTAGCAAACATCTTCACTTTAACAATTCAAAAATCTTGTAGGCAAATTAAGAATTCTTGATATTCATTTACTTGAAAGGGAGTGTAGTAAAAAAATTATTATTGAAATAAAAGTATCTTAATATCTCTATATTTTATTAAAAAAATATTTCTTAAATGAAAATACAATTATAAAGAGAGTAATTGAGAAAATATTTCTGTTTTTCTCTCTCTCACATCATAATCTATATGATCACTAACATTTTATATTCCATTTTGTAAATATAATATTAGTTACATATTCACAAAGTATTACACAAATAAGAAAACCACAAACAAATCTCATAAAGTTAAATTTATTAAAAATGGATTATAAATTTAATTTTAAATTCGTTGAACACAAAAAGTGACCCAGTAACATGTGGTGAGGGGATTAAGGCATATGTCAAAGCAAATGCACTAATGAATTATGCTACAAATAGAAAAATAAACTGTACACTTTGTGCAGAAACCCTTATAATGATGACACGACAGATGAATGTGCATTTGCTTATGAATGTGAAGGCATGAGCTGTGACCGCAAGAAATCTAGGACCAATGAGTAAGAGAAATTTGAGAACATGGCAAACGTGACAAAATTTACATAATGAATAATGTACCTTATATATAATTGAAAAAAACTAAATAATAATTTCAAGAAAATCAATAAATAATTTAAAAAATCACAAGGACTGCAAAAATGACAAATTAAATTAAGTTTAAGTTTTTCATTGTTGATCTTGTAATATTGTTGATCTTGTAATGTAAACAAATGGTACCATATCAAAACGTCCTACAATACAAACTCAAAGGAGATTTGGAAAGAAAAAAGTATATATATTTACAGAATTAAATTGAATATAAATTATCAATACGACAATATGTGGAGATACGGGTTGCTCTCATCAATTAATTTTACGTTGATTGTTTACTCTCTTTTTTATTTTTATTTTTATTTTTTTATCCTTCAGAGTTGCGTTTATGATAACGATGTTAACGATCACTGGTGTAGTTGAGATTAGTCACATACGTCAGTATTTGATAATAATAATGTGGTGCGTTAAAAATTATAGAGAAGGCTCATAAACAAGAATGACATTAGTAATGATGAATCATGACTTTGATTCATCTTGAGTTTAACAATCGAGAAAAAGATTGGGAAGAGAAGAGACTATGAAGTAAATGAACCACAAGGATTCACGATACTTAAAACATTAAATTTTAATTAAGAAATAACTTAATTTATCCACGTGGAGCATAATCATTTCACTTAAATTGTTTCTGATCAATACATAATAGAAACCATATAATAAATATTGATACATTTTTTTAGTATTATAGAAATTAACACTTATTACAAAAATTTAAATTTCATTAAATTTATGTTTATTACATAATGGTTGATCTTTAATAATTGTTAAATATATTTATTAAAAAAATTAAGATTAATATGTATTTTGGTAAGTATAGTAGTCTTTACAAGATAAAGATAATTTAAATATATATTATTTTTTAACCTTTTGAATTGTTTTTAAAAATGAAATTATGATCAAATTTTAAATTACAAAACAGACAATAACAATGTGTTGACACTTGATGTCGAAATATTAACGGCTAAATGGAAAAATAATTTTAAAGATGAAACCATCTTCCCTTAACTCTTAATATATAATTAACTTTAAAGGTAATTATTAAAAAATTTTAATTTAAAAAGTAAAAAAAAAATAGTTAGAAAACTCCTTTTTAAGATTTATTACATATTAAAGTTAATTTTTTCTTGTAATAAACACCCTTGACAATTACTAAAGAAGAGAGTATTCTCAATTAACTGAACCATTAACAAATTTTAAATAAAACTAATGAAATTAAATTTTTTTATAGATTTTTATTTTTTCATATTACACTAAAAAAATATATTAATATTTAATGTACTGAACAAATTATTTATCCAAATTTAATTAATCCTTAATTTGGTTATAATCCAGCATTATTGTAAATTTATTTGTAATAAAAGGTCAAATAAGACTTTTCATAATACTTTAATATAGGGCAAAATTATGAGCATAAAAAACAATTCAAACTAATCTATTCCACTCATTAGTTATTAAATCCAAAAATAATAATAATTAATAATAATTTTAAGAAAACAAAAAACATTATTGCTTAACTTTTATAGAAATTAAATAAAATCTCCAATTTAATTTTTTTAAAAATTTCTGTTTATGATTAATTTTAGATATTACTATATAAAAATATTACAAATAAAAAATAATACATTTCCTGACAATTAAATTAGTAGTAATATTTTAAAACTATATCTCTCACCCTTCTAATTTTTTTTTTCCCGATATTGGTTTCTTATTGTTATATAATTTTAATCATCCAACTTTAGAAAATTTACAATATCAGCTCAGTTATATTTTTCATATATTACATTTCTTTATTTTAGTGTTCACATCCTAATCAAATTAATGTGTTATTGTAAAGATATCCAACCATAAAGATAGAAAAATAATCAAACAAAAACAATTTTAATATGAAAATATATTTTAAAATTATACAAACTATAACATATTTTACAATGAAAACTAAATTTTAAAAATTATCAAAACAAAAAGTGATAGCAATCACAAAATAACCTAATAATACAGTGATCATATTGATAACAACATTACAACACATTGGCAAAAATAGAATTAATCATAAGGCAATGAATGGCACTACAAATATAACAAATACTTACCACAATAACAACATAAAATAGGATGACAATAAAGATAAGGATGACTAAGAAGAAGAAAAGAAAGAAAAAAAAAAATATATGAAAAAAATATGAAGACAAAGTTTTTATTACAACTATATAAAAACTATACAACTACAGTTCAAAAATAAATGTTATCATAGATTTAGCATTAGTTACAAAAATATCACATTAATTTTTTTTTTGACATTCATCTTATAATCATTGTCCTATGACGTTGTTAAATAATATTTTGCGCCCATCATAATGTTTATCATTTAAATATTTTTAAATTTTACAATAAATCTTTTAAGTTATTATAATTTTTATCAAATTTATGATAACGAAATCAAATATCAAATTTATGTCTTTTTACATAAAGAACGTATACCAATAGACGCAAATGACTCAACCAAGTTAGACTAATTAGTAATTTATGATTTATTTAAACCAAACTAATTTTAAAGTAAAAAAAATTGATCCTCTTTGTTTTAAAATAAAGACATTTGATATCCTTATTTAAAAAAAATCACAAATTTGGTTCATAATAATTTAATAAAATATAATATTAATACAGCATATCTTTTTAATATAATATAATACTAATTTAAAAAAAAAAGTATTTCTTTAAAATCCTTATTAATTTAAAATATCAACAATAGTAATAAAATACTAAATAAGTGAAATCATTAATTGTTTATAACCTTATGTTAATAACAGTAGATTAAATCAATAATTATTTATATTTGTCTTAATTACACTATATTCCTTCATTTACTGTTTTGAAAACTTTAACATAATTAAATTTTAAGTTTCTATAAATTTGGGTATTTTCAATTTTTTATTAGAATTTTTTTTATATTAAATTTCTACAAACTTTATATTTTTTAATTCGACAACCATTAAATAGGTGATGGAACCATTTGATTTTGTAGTCTCCATTGTAACTTTACATGGTTAGTTAAGATTAAACATATATTTTTTTCATAAACATAATTTGAGATTCTAGAGATTCCTTTTCATTGTTATTCAAGTTCGTAATATTGTGTTAAAACTGCAATATCAAAGTTTACTTAATAGCAGGATCAAACGAGAGGAAACGAATAAAATTTAATTGAATCAAAGACAAATATGAAATAAGAGAGGCTTAATTAAAATAAAAAATTTAAATACTCAATAAAAAAATTAGCAAAAATTTTATTCCAAATATACTCAAATTTATAAGACTTGAAATTTAATATTTTTTAACTTCATTATAGTTCTATCTCTAAGACACTATTAACTTAGGTACTCGTTAACATAATGTCTTAAAAGAAAATTTTATAAATGAATATGTTCACACCTTTTTTTATTAAACGTAACATCTTTCAAGTTTTCTCTTTGTGATCCATAAAATGAATTTTTCTTTGTTGAAGTTTGTAGTGGTAGTTTTCTTTTATTAAGTTTGAATATCTGTTTTTAGAGGTATTTGATTCAACTTTTCCATATTTGATATTTCACTAGTAATTTTCTATAAGATATTGAAGCTATAATAGTCTATTAACACAGTCAAAAAATTATCATGTAACTATTTAATTTTGTAGTCTCAAGTTCCATCCCATATGATAAGTCTATAATTAAATGATATATTTTTTATAAAGATAACTAGGATTTTAGGAATTCATATTTATTGTTGTTTAAGGTTGTGGTTTTATGTTTGAAATTGCAAGATCAAATTATCACATCCATTTACTTCATGACAAAATATGAGAAACTTAAAACTTACTTATGTGGCTCTTTCTTTTAGATATGAAGACATTAATTAATAACAATGCAAGATGATATTATAACAAAATTAAATACCATAAACTTAATTAAAAAAAATAAGTTTGAAATACTTAACATAATAAATTTTTTAATAAAAATTTAACTTAAAATATTCAATTTATAAAAAAACTTAAACTTAGTACATTACAAAATATTAATTATTACCACTGCGCCAAATAATCTATATGATAATATTATGATTATTATTATTCTTATTATGATTATATTTATGATTATGATTGTTAATATTATTAATAACATTATTATTAATATTATTTTTATTATTATTAATAATAATATTATTATTTTATTATTATCATTTTTATTAAAGATGAACATAATATTATTAACAATAATATAAATAATATCAATAATAATATTAATAAGATTGATAAAAGCAATATTAATAAGATTCATAATAACAATAATAAATTAATAAAATTTAAAATACTAATATTATTAATAATATTAATACGGGTAATAAAAATAACATTAATAATAATAATATTAGAAATAAAAATATTAATGTTAACATTAATAGTAATAACATTATTGATAATATTATTATTAAATATTATAATAATAATAATAATAATATCACAAATATTTTTAATATAACTGAAAATAATATAAAAAAATATTAATAATATTAAAACTATTTTTCATATAAATATAAATAATGTTGATAATAATATAGTAATATTAAAAATATTATTAATGTAAATATAAATAATATGAATAGAAGTATTAATAATATT
>Ga0209489_109799_pt1 | contig 11513 bp, 7 predicted proteins | sample SiratrowhiteBW_FD_187527 | JGI IMG/M metagenome (GOLD analysis project Ga0209489, IMG submission 187527) | Root nodule microbial communities of legume samples collected from California, USA - Siratro white BW (SPAdes) (version 2) | ecosystem: Host-associated > Plants > Roots > Nodule | place: USA...
TTTTATCATTGAGATTCAAAAAAGGTTTTCTATTAACTAAACTGTTTTCAGTGTTTTAAATTGACAAAAATCTTTTAAAGTTCAATTCACCCCCCCTCTTGAACTCAGCCAAATATATTTTCAAGGTTTAGTATTTAATATTTCTAAAAAGCATAAAAATTCATATTTCTTATTGATTTATTAAAATCTCTTCCTTGATTTTACTTAAGTTGTTCTTATTAAATTTCACAACCTAAGATAAATTAGATTTATAACTCATTTCAAACTTTCAATTTCATATGAAATATATTTTGAGATATTAATTGTCTTATATAATCCTACTCCAGAATTTCATTGATAATAAACACACGCACACACACACACACTTCATGAATGCTCCTAACTTTCCGAACTCATTCACGACTAATATCTCAACCTTTTTTTTTCTGAGTAACGACTACAGTACCAATGTGGTGGAGAATTCAATTACTTTCAAAGGAATTGCCAATTCTACTTCACCCAGAGCTTGGATATTCCTTTAGTATTAGATGGGCCAGCGATTGTAACGTTCTTCGTACCACCAATAACATACAATAACCCTTTGATGAATCTTTTTCCACCTACAATATGATGTAAAATAAAAGTTTATTATATAATAAGTATAAGAGAGAAATATATAGTAAGGATATAAGGTTGTAATACATAGACTTTTGTGTAAGATAGATTTAAAAATGAGTATGTAAAAATATATGTGAACTCTAATAGATATATGTTGAATCTAGAACTTATTCTAACTTGTAGACGAAGTGAACTGTTATTTTATACCTCGCATATTATTCTTTAGTCAATGATTTGTGTTATGCTTAAACAATTTATGAGACGAACATTAATCATCATAATTGAGTCCCTAATTTATTGCTTCATAGTATTACACATTTATTCATTAGCATAAGATTTGACTATAATTCTTTACATGAAATTTCATCTAATTCGTCATTTCAAGTGTTAAATTTGATTAGTAGTTGAAAATACTTGTATTTGATATATAGTCATTAAATGAAAGTATTTCAAAGTGGACAACCATTAGATAAAAGTGTTAGCACTGATGCAATTGATTATTTGATGAAGTTATGTGCAAGGAAAGCTTGAAGTTATGTTTAGTTAGATTTAGTGTGTTGGGTGTGTTGATGATTCACATACATGTATCAAAAATCAGTACAATGTGCTCCAAAAGTTTTTAAAATTCAAATTATAATTGATTTGATAAATGTTTGCAAGTAAAAATTGTTTACTGACTTTTATAAAGGATTGTTTTCTAAAATCAATAATATGAAAATCTTTTTAGTAAAATAAATTGATTTAAACTGATTTTCAATCTATTTTTTTTATTAAAGTATAATTAATTTTATAATTGTTTTTGAAAAACATCTAAATTAAAAAGAAAAGAAGATTTTCATAAAGATAGAGAACTTAACATTTATGCAAAATAACAAAGAGCATTTTTTCAAGAGGTTAATGAATTTTTTATCAAAAGGAATTCAAGAAAGAAATTCTTAGAACTTTTTCTCTAATTTGAGATTGGACTGCATTGTGTCAAATCCATTTTCAATCAAGGAAGTTTACTACAACCGATTTTTAGTTAGATTGTTGTTAGAATTTGTAGACTTGTGCGTAATTCATTTTCGTTAATTGTATTGGTTTTAGTCTGCATTTGAATATGGTGTTCATCTATAAAGACGCAGTAGGGTGTTGCTCAGGTTCTTGGTGAATCTTGTAGGGTGCAAGATTGGTTCTTGATTGTATAGTATGTACAATTGTTGTGGTTTAGTGGATTTGGCAAGGAAAACTAGATGTAACTCTTGAGGAAGAGTGAACAAGTAGAAAAATCTTTTGTTAGTTCTCTTTGATCTCTAATCTTAACTAAAATTATAGTTTCTGAATTTTTGTATTTGCATGATAAATCAATCAAGTATTTTTGAAGAATCAACTAATTATTTTTTATATTCTGCACACACTGTTATTCATTGAATAAATTGTTTTGTGATAATGTTTTCATATTTATTTGATCAAATATACATATACTAGAGTTATTTTCTAAAATCTAACAATCTTGGAGATTGTGTAATTCTAAAAGGCTCAATTTGTTGACTGCTCAATTCAATCAATTGTTTTTTTATTCTATTTTGTTGAGAAATTAAATTTATTGTTTTGTGAATTAAATTGGTTGAATTTTCTGTTAGGTTGTCAAAGTAAGAAATTAAATTGATTGTTTTTCCAATTTAATCAATTGTAGTTTTCTCTCGGTTATTAAACTGGAATATTATCTTATTGTTTTCGTATTTCAACTTTTTTTTTTTTTGCGTGGTAACTTAAACTATAGTGAATCAATTGAATTGAAAGTACTCATTCTTTTCAATAGTTTTTAAGAAAATTTTTAAAAGTTCAATTCACCACATCTTGAACTTAACATAAAAGTCTTTACAAAAAGTACTTTGAATATACAAGTCATTAGACAAAATCATAACTTTAATTGCTTAATTTGATTTTTTTTTATCTTTTAAACATTAGTCAAAAGAATTTTTATTTGTCCTATCACTATTAGACGAAAGTATTTCTTTTGATTAGATAGCTCACACCTGCGAGACGATATAGACCCAATCGTTTAATGTATTGAAGATCAACTAGAAACTTTTACTTTTACTTTGCTTTTAGCATTGTGCACTTTTAACTTTCTCACACATTAAAAATTATTTAAAATAAATAAATAATAAACAATATACGTGTGTTAAGAAATAAACATCACAAAACATGATTATGTTTATAATTTGTTGTATTTAACACTTAATAAAAATCACAAGTCGTTTGGACTTTTTCTTAACAAAGTTCTATGAAATAAGAATTTCTATCATTTCAATGATGAAAAATAAGTTTAATCATTAAGAAATAGAATATAGAAACGGAATATTTTCCTTTATCATTATCCCCAAGTATTAGAATGTAGATTGAAATGAACTTTCAAAGATTTCTATACTTAGATAAATTATTTTCTTTGAATCAAAATAGTTTATAAGGAAAATCAAATTTTGTCAACCTAAGATTTGATATCAATGTTCTTCGATTTTCAAGAGCAAATAATTATATTTTTATTCAAGTGAGTGTATAGAAGTTAAGAAGAACAAAAAAAAAAATACCAAAATTTATACTAGTTTACCCTAATAAAAAAAGTTACATCAATTATTCCAATTACCCTAATTAATTAAATCTATTAATTTTTAAATTTTGCAGGAACTTTTCAAGAAAATAAGAAAATGCAACCACATCACAAGATCTCCTTCTCCTTAACTAATAGTGAAAATCTATCACAAGAGTACACCTTTGGCAATAAACACTCAAGAAATACAAAAATTAAGGAAGATTATCGTTTGGACAAATTTCAGCTAAATATATAATAGGGAAATTAAATGGTGCCTTTGTTATCTTCTCATTCTAAGATCATGATGTCATTAATTCAGTAAAAGAAAATCCAAGAAGTGTTCTCCCATCTAGCAAAACTCATGTCAATGTTAGTAAATTTTTTGATTAATTTTATAATAATTTCGAATTAAATTCATTTCATTTTTTATTAAGATTGCTCGGTTATAGTCGATTGTTTTAATGGATTAAAATTTATTTTAATCTATTAAAACATAAGCATGAACCTTGTTTTAGGATTTTAATTGAATAAATTACACTTTTAATCCATTAAAATCACTAAAATCTAAACTTTAAGTAATCTTAATTGATTAATTTCTTGTAATAAATAATTAAAATATGGGTGATGGACAGTTTGAAATGATTAAGTGAAAATATTAAAATGATGTTTCAATGATTAAAAATTTTTTACTTAAAAATTCAAATTGCTTAATAACATTTTAACAAGATGAAAATGTTTTTCAATTGATTAAAATATAACTTAACATTTTAATTAACTCTAAAACACTTCTAAATGAATTTGTTACTTAACCAAAACATGATTAAAGATAAAAACACTTACAACATATATAAAATTCATGACAATCTTAACCTAAGATTAAACATAAGATTCACAACTTCAACTCTTATATCATCATCAACATGATAGTTGGTAGCATCAAATCCTATGTATCCAAGTTTACTTCAAGCTTTTATTTCAATACAAAGTATACTTGGATGTTCAATGAAATCAATCATTACACCATATATATATATATATATATATATATATATATATATATATATATATATTTTTTTTTTTTTTTTTTTGAGATATTGACATTTGTGAGGGAAAAATTTAATAATTGTTGAGGAGTACTCGATCAATGATAGATTATACTAAAAATTAATTTTAATGATAATAAGTTCACCTTAATTATGGATATATTTTCAAAGATTTGAATTTCTTTATATTTTTTAGCAATTTCAAATATCAGATGTTAACAACTATCAGTGCTCTAATATTCAAGTATGTTAGATAATATTGATAGAATTATTATTACATTCGATGTATTAGCTGATTAGGTGTCATGCTTTTATCACAACTTTTTCCTTAAAAATCATTAGAATGAAATATATACAAATTACCACTTTAACTTCTAAATAATGTATAACTTTTGAATGTATTGAAATAAACCACCAAGAACTAAGGAGATAGGACTTAATGTTTTTTCCAAATTTAAACCTTAAATTTGTTTAGATATATCATTAAAATCCATAGCTACATGTAATATATTATTTAATTTAAAAAAAGTATTTTTGGTAGATTAAAGAAAAATATACATATTTTTTTAATAAACGTGAGACTTTTCATGTACCAAATCAATAATATTTAATTTCTGTAAAATTCATAATTATTTCTAATAATATTTTCTTATCAACTAAATATATTTTGTCATTTATAAAGATCATAATTCTTTTGATTAGTAATTCACACGAATTACTGAGTTTTGGATATTTTTCTTCTTATATTAAATATTTCCTTAATCAATATTTAAGTTTTGAGAAGGGAAAGAATGAGTGATTAACAATTAAGTTAAACAACAAAATTTATAATTTGTTACCTATAATACGAATAACAAAAGCTTGCACAGTAAACAGTTATGTGTGGATGAAAAAATGCTACTAAAAGAAAGAAAAAACTTTATTGAAAATTGTTAGTTAGATGTTTACACAAAAACTAATTATACGTATTATACAGAACTCAAAGTCTTCAAAATAGTAATGTAAATAAAATTATTTTCTAATTCAATAAACTGAAAAAAAGCACCCGGCAAAAAGAATACAAGATTTTAAGTTAAACGTATTTTTACGTGTTTAGTTCAAGGTTAAAATCAATATTTATGTCATGACTACTTTGGTACGTTTCATTGCTGGAATTAATTAATTTAGATCCTTAATTTTATTAAACTCCAAATCAAATGTTACGTAAATTTCAATTCTGTATCATTTCCGTAATGGGAGATACATGTATTTACATCAAATCTCATAAATACAACGTGAAATGACATTTTCTGATCAGTAACTTAGATGTGCCTTTAATAGGTTGTTCAAAATTCTTGTAATTCTATTTTTGTACCCATATTATTTTAATTTTGTAATTTAGTCCTTTTATTTATCTGTGTTAATTTATTATTTTTATTTTGATGATTAGATTTTGTTCTACCTATAAGTTTAACATATAATATTTATCAGAAATATAAAATATGACACCATAGTAATGTGTTATGTCAGTACGAATATACTAATTGATAATACAATATTTTTTTATAGCGCAATTAACGTGAAGCTTTCTTTAAAAAAAAAAAAAGTTTGATACACTACAAGACAATATAATATAATGCCATAATGCATGTTTGTATTTTTGTTAAATATACTAAATATGATTAACGAATAGAATCAATTACATAATTAAAATGATAAAAGAAACAAATTAACAAATCAAAACGGGATTAAAGCAGTATTTGGCCATTATAAATTGGATCTTGTTGAATAGTTTTGTCCACAAGGTAGTACTACTACTGCAACACTCAGTAGTAGCCATAACCCTTTCAGAAATTTCAAAAATCAAAGTGCCATATCGATATTTATCTATCTCTTAGGCATCACCTTCCACGTGTTCAACCTTAAACTCTCGTGTTCTCCTTCAGTCTCACTCACTCAGTGTTTCTTCTCTCCCCTGCTATTTCTGAACATTGAACGTGATTTTTGCTGCTTTTTCGCCAGTGCATTTTCAGCCCTTCGCAGCTAGCACTAGTATATTCGGTGTTATTGGAGTCACCCACAAAACCCCTTTTGCAGCCACGTGCACAGAGTCAAACCCAACCCTCTCTTTTTCTTTCCCAACACAAGGAAAAACATAACTTTTCTCCACTCTGTATCGAGAGAAAAAAAAAAAAAAAAGCAAACTTTTTTGGCTCATAATTCGGCTGAATTTTGGACCAAGATGGGTGCAGGGGACTACTACAAGATCCTGAAGGTGGACCGCAATGCCTCGGATGAAGAACTCAAGAGGGCATATAAGAGGTTGGCCATGAAGTGGCACCCAGACAAGAACCATCAGCACCACCCTGTTACGAAAGAAGAAGCCGAGGCCAAGTTCAAGCAGGTCTCAGAGGCTTATGATGTTCTCAGCGACCCCAAGAAGCGCCAGATCTATGATTTTTATGGCCATTATCCCTTGAACTCTATGAAGATGAAGGAGGAGAAGGGTGATGGGGATGTTAGGGTCCCCAAGAGCGAGAAAGTTGGGGTTGTTGAGAGAAAATTGGTGTGCACCCTTGAGGAACTGTACAAAGGTTGCAAAAAGAAGTTGAAGATCTCTAGGACTCTTTATCATGAATTCGGGTAATATCTGTGTTTTCATCTTGTATTTCTTGTCTTATCCTTGCATTAGTGGTGGAATTTGTGTGTGTGTGTGTGTTTGTAGTTTTAATTGTTTTGCTGGTGAATATGCATGGTTGAATTGGTGATTTGTTTTCATGTTGCCTTAGAAATATTTGTTTGGAGTGCATTAGCGTATGAAAAGGAGTTCATTTTAGTGTTTATGGGCTATATATATGTGCTATGATGTTGATTGAAATTGTAATGATTCTGAAACTATCAAAACAAAACTTTCTGATATTTATTGGGATTACACTATACTTGAATGGATGAATTCTTTGTCCAATATTTGGTTAGATTCAAGGCCCCATTTCTGTATTATTTAGTAAATTATTGGACAATTTACATTTTACTTGATACTGTGATTTATTCGCTCTATTTGATTTATTAGCATTTTTTTTCTTCTTATTTTGCCATTCCACTTCTGGTTTGGCTGTTTTCTCTTTTGGCTTTTCACTTAACAGGCCTGATAACACACACACACACACTCCTTAGCAGGCACGCATGCATACATGTGTAGCCACATGTGGAGAAAGAAGATATCTTTTATTATATTGGGATTTGCGTTGGTCCTCTCACGTTATTTTAGTCATATAGAAACAAAGTGAAACTATTAATTAGTGAGTTGCATAATTGGGTTTGTAAAGATATTGGACTTTAAGATTTGTTTTCTGGTGAACTTGGTTAAGTGAATAGAAATTGTTTCAGATATTTTCTATTACTTTTACCATATGAGATTACTTGGAAATATGTGCCTTTGGGTTCACAAGTTTACTCTTTTTTGTTTTTGCAGTATGTTGAAGACTGAGGAAGAGATCTTGAAAATAGATATCAAACCTGGTTGGAAGAAAGGCACAAAAATAACATTTCCTGGGAAAGGCAACCAAGAAGCAGAAGCTAGTGCTCCTGATGATCTAATCTTTGTGGTGGATGAGAAACCACATGCTTTATTCAAGAGGGATGGAAATGATTTGGTTATCACACAAAAAATCTTACTTGTAGAGGCTCTAGTGGGAAATACTCTCAACATAACAACCTTGGATGGAAGAGAGCTCACAATTCAAGTCACAGATGTTGTGAAACCAAAATTTGTGTTGGTGGTCCCAAATGAAGGAATGCCCATCTCAAAGGAACTCGGAAAGAAAGGAAACTTGAGAATCAAGTTTGACGTTATGTTCCCATCGAGGCTTACCACACAACAGAAGTATGAGCTGAAGAGGATTTTGAGCAACATTGATGACTGATTCAGTCTTTTATGTATTGTGGCTTTTTCCCAATTAACCACATGAGGTGAGGGCTCAGTTTACAGTGTAAATATTCAAAATACAACATTAGTCTTAGGCATGAAAAGTGTGCATAATACAAATAAACCAAGCTTCCTACCATGTCTGCAGTGAGTGTAATTTTGGAATAAAGCGATTTCAGCTGCTTTAAGGGTCCTGGACTGTGTTCAATCAATATGAGAATACATTGTTGAATGGATGAGAATATTTACAGTCCTAACATGTTTATTTACACTTTTTCCTTTTCAGTTTTTACTTCTATTCATGTTTAAATTTTGACTTAAATAACTTTTAGCTTCTATAATTGTGTTCATTTCATGTTCCCATTTCTGTTAACAATGCGATCTCTTATTGAAGACATAAACTTAAATGAAATAGAAGATATTTTCAATGAAAAGAAGCTAAGCTAATGCAAAGAAGATAACGAGACACCCCTACGACTCTCTGCAATTGACATCAAGCCACATAATATCATTAAATCATAACGAGTAGCTGAAAAGACAAAGAATAACTATTTGAACCTATAATTTGAATGACCATATTTATTTTTATTAAAGTCGGTAGCTATGATCTAAGGAAGAGATATCCATCAACCAAACTCAGTGAGCTTTATGAGGAGTAGTCTGAAGGTTTTGCTTGTAAGAATCTACATTCGTTTAACAGTGGCCATGCATTTTTGGTCCCTTGATTTCTCTATCAATTTCTGCATTTATTTTATCAAAACTTTGGAAAAAGATTCCGTTTTCTTTTTCTAAGAGAGGTGTCGTGTTTTGCTAATAATGTTGATTGTAATTGATACTGATGAAAGTGTGAAATGTCACTAACCAATCCAATGGATGTGACCTTTTAATTCATATATTATATATATTATATGGGCATTGGATGCATCAGAGCCTTTTGTGTCGCTTTTCATTCATGGCTTAAAATCTGCACCGACACATTACAGATTACAAATTACAAATAGGTCTAAATATTAAATTGTGATGGGAACATTAAACAATGACACTTGTTTTTATTCGAAAATAATGGTACCAACTTATTCAGCTTCCTATGACTTGTTGGCTTTTTCCTTTTGTTTATTTTTTCAATAAACAAAACTAGAATCCACGAGGGAACGAAACATGACGAGAAACATCCCCAATGAATACATTCAGGACACTCAAATATTCTCTGGTAAAATATATGTTGAAGTGAACTTGCTGAATTTAGTTTAGTGCATGAACACATTCATTTTCTGTGTTGCTCAATCAACCTTTGTAGCTCCTCCTTTTTTACTCCCACCACTTTATCAGCCACTTCTCCTTTCTTAATTAGCATGAAAGTTGGCATTCCCTGTACTTGGAAACGTTCTGATACCCCCTGTTTTCATAATCCAAATCAGTTACCAAGTTTTGCAAATAATTTTTTACTATAAATTAATGAGTAAACTTTTGATCAAAAATTGACCTTAGATAGATGATTTTAATCTTCATATTTTTAACCACACATAACTTAATTTCATCAACTTTTGTGAAACTTGTTATATTAAAATAAGAGATGAAATTTACCAATTATATAAATATGAAAACCAAAATCATCATTTTTAAAATATAGAATCTTAGACAAACTTTAACCAAAAACTAACACACATTTTAGAGTTTATGAAATGTATGCTCTTTGAAGTTAGGAAGTAATGAGTTAAAGTGAAAAGGAATGAGTGATTATACCATTAACTCATCCACATCAATCTTGACAAACTCAACATCTCTAAATGTGGCAGCAAACTCTTGGATAACTGGGTCCATTAGTTTGCAAGGTCTACACCATGAAGCAGTGAAATCAACCACCATCTGCAGCAATGAAAAATGATCTCAGTAAAGCCAATTTCTTTTCTTTTGGGGTGAAAAGTAAAGCAAAGCATTTCACCACTTCAATATGAAACACTAATTAACCAAAGGACAGTTCCAAGACAAACCAGTTTGTTAGTTTGCTTCAAGGCATCAAAATGCTCATTCCATTTAGCAGAGGAGTGAAAGGTGAGGACTTGAGATGGGAGTGAAGTTGGTCTACCACCATACACCATGGCCATGTCGGATAAGTCTCAAATGCTTCCTTTCTTCTAAACCAAAATTGAGTTATGAACCTGTATGAATCAAAGTTAAGGTTGTTTGTTTTGGATGGTGGAAAATTAAAGTGGAGGGAGAGGCTTATATATAGACTAACAAAGTAGTGGGAAACTATAATATGATTTCTTTTGAAACGTATCAGATTCTTGTGTTTGTGGCAAGCTGTAAATTGGACCCTCGAAGCTAGCAAGTTCAGGGTACACAATACACAATGGAGAGCATAAGTCCCTGCAAAAAATGGATGGTCCCAACATCATTCTCGTCCCATGATGTTAACATGAAAGTACAGTTACCTCTTTCAAATTCCCATTTTTTGGGTCTTAAGGTTTCTTTCTTCTAGACAAAGTTTATCCTTGTGCACAACAAGGTTCCCAAAGTACACAAAATCGTGATTGGCTAAACTAGGAAATTAACAACTGCACGCTTGTGCTGAAAGATCAAACAAATCTATACTTCAATATTTGATATATTGTAATTCAGTGTGGTCTTTTAGTTTTTATTGTAAAAGCACTCAAATTATTACATCTTTTTTAATTTTATAAACTTTCACCTTTGTTTTTTCATTGAATATTCCGCTATTAACTAAGGATTAAAATCGAAATTTGATTAAACTATATTAATGGTTTAAAAGTTTTGACACTTAATTATTGAATATGATCAAAATATAATTATGTTAAGGATAACTTTTAGAGTATTTTCTAATCGATTAACAATATATAATATTTGTTTGCGTCATACATTCAGTGAATCACTAATTGACAATAATGGATTTTCAGTTGCTACTTCAAATTAATAAACTGATAAAATAGTTTTTAAATTATAAATTGTCAATTAATGCAGTCTTTAAAATTATAATAATAAGAAAAATTATTTCTAAAAATACAAAAGTAGTAAACCTGGAAGTTTATGTAATGAACTAATATAGTTCATTTGTTACTACACTAGTACGAATTTTGCATCATATCATTTAATATCTTGTGATCAAGTCATGTCTTATTAAGATTTAAGGTTAGATTAATGGCTTTTATCATAAAGATTATATATTCAAAGTTTTATATGAATACATGATTATTTAATATTTTTTATACAAATTAAAATTGACCTAATGTATGATACAAATGTTATCCTATTTAAACTTGGCACTTAAAGAATAACAAAAAGTAAACGACAAAGATAAAAAAATTATAAAAGATGAAAATGAAAAAAAAAAAAAAAAAGCTATTAGCAAAAGTAAAACATAAAAATTACAGAA
>Ga0209489_109800_pt1 | contig 11511 bp, 4 predicted proteins | sample SiratrowhiteBW_FD_187527 | JGI IMG/M metagenome (GOLD analysis project Ga0209489, IMG submission 187527) | Root nodule microbial communities of legume samples collected from California, USA - Siratro white BW (SPAdes) (version 2) | ecosystem: Host-associated > Plants > Roots > Nodule | place: USA...
ATATATATATATATATATATATATATATATATATATTATAAATCAATTAATAAATTAAATTCTAGTCTAAAATTAAATTAAATTCACATAAAATATCTTATTAATGAATTAATTTGGATATTTTGTATTAAAAAAGAGGATTTTGTTGCATATGGAAATGCATGTGATGCCATCATGATATTTTGTATTCTTTTCCTTTAGATGTAAAATGATTTATTTCTATATATATTTAATTCATAAAAAATATTATATTTTTAAATTATAGTAATTTAGATGTTTTTCATAAGTATATCTATTAGATTAATCAATTAAAATTAAATCCTAGTTTTCCTTGATTTCATCATTTCAATATAATTACGGAATGTATTTCATGAAATTAACTAATTGATATATTCAGTCTTTTAAAATCTTGTTTTTATCAGTTGACTATAAAATTTATGATTTTGTTAAGTTACAATAACTATATGTTATAAAGACGATTTTAAAATAATCAGAATAATTGTTAATTTTTTAAACAAAAAATTATTTATAATCACCACAACCAAATATTGAACAAAAGTTATTTTTTTATAAACAATTGTTATAAGAATTAAAATATAATATCAACACCCTGTGTATATGTATGAAAAAATAACATAAATAAAGAAAATATTAAACTGAATAAATGTTTTTTTATTAGCAAATAGCAAATATAATAAAAACGGGGTATTTAAGGAATGTTCAAATTCTTATAGGTAAAAGTTAAAAGTCAATTATGTCATTTATAACAAAGTGTCATTTATAAGAAAGTGTTATGTTCACTATAATTTAAACACACACCATTAAATAGAGATCTTAAATTATATAACATATTCACCGTAATCTAAACATTAACCAACACAAGATATTAAATAGAGGTCTTAAATTACATAACACAATAAATCAATATATATATATATATATATATATATATATATATAGATCTTAAATTACATAACACAATAAATCAAAAATATATATGTGTCAATAGGAAAATTACTTCAATAATTATGTCCTGAAGATTGTTATTTGTATTTATTAGTGATTCAACCTTAGACTTCAATCTCTACAGTTGTGAAAATTTCAATTGCATGCATTACATCACTTCTAAATAAGATATTATTTCTTTGATTTTAAATAGATCAGATAACAACTATTCATATAATTTTTCTTATCATGTTTTGTTTTTTAGATTTTTCTATTAAATAGAATTGCTCAAAATACTAGTAAGCCTTAAATAGTGTATCTCACTACTAACCCAAACCATTTGTAATACAAATTTCACACCTGCCATGCGGCTCTACACATGGAAAACAAGTGATTTACTAACTTATGCTCATTCTCACACAATACACATAAACTACTAGTCATGATGATCAAATCTCTATTTTTAATATTATTGTTCAACTCTCTCCAACTTTCATATTTTGACTCTAATATATGTTTCAATAGGCTTTTATTTTGTGTCCTCAGTGTCCATCTCAATTTTCAAAGTAAGTCATATTGAAGAGTTTGGTATTTTTTATTCCTAGCCCTCCTATCGCTTTTGGTTTACATATCTATTCCTATCCCCCTCTTATCCAAACCTTATCGTCATTGAAATTGAGTTTAAATTTTCTTGATTTTCTTCACAACACTAGTTGAGACCTCAAAAAATGACATATAATAAAGTGGTACACCAAATATAACAGCTTTGAGCAAACAAACTCTTCCTACAAAAGATAGATGCATTTATTTCCATTTAAAAAGTTTTTTTTCTAATTTTCTTAATTACAACCAACCAAATTTGGTGTTTCTTAGGATACACTCCCCAAAATAGGTAAAAGATAGTCTCATTAAATTTCATCCATTAAATAAGAATTTTATGAAAAAAACAAGATTACACAACAGAAAAATTAAAAAATTAAATTTTTTTCCACTTAAAATATAAGAAACTTATTACGACAATTCAAAAATTTTTAAAAATTTTAAAAAGTAGAAATATAAATATACAATAGTAAAGAACACACAATAATTTTAACATGAAAACTAAAAGCCAACACTTTTAAAAAAACTAACATCCTTTTCTCCGTTCTAATAAATAAAAATGTTCATGACTGTTACAACATTCAAATCGACTAGTGATCGCTAACACTAATAGCATCAACTATGTTGATACTAAAATCGATACCATATTAAAATTAATTTAATATTTACTAAATGTTATGTCCCTGATACTAACCTTATAGAATATAAATATTTATAATATATAATATTTGTTAAGCCGATACTAAATATAAAACTTATAATAAATATAAAGTATAACTTGTTATCTGTCATATGAAAATTTATATTCATACCGTAAAGATTGTAGTTTCATTTTGTATAAATTGGTTAATAAATTAAAATCAGAATTAAAAAAACAAAAAAAACTAGAAAAGAAAACATAAAATATATATAAAATTAAAAATCAAATAGTTTTTAATTAATTAGTGAATATCTACAAATCCAAGTGGCCTTTCTTTCTTCTGAATCCATCTATTGGATAGGTGTTAAATGCCTCTGTCATTAAATTACTTTCCCTCGTTTAATGTAAAAACCAGTTTTCTTGATTTCCCAAAGTACATCTATAATGTGTATTATTAACATACAAATATCTATAACTTATAAACACCCAAACCCTTCCCCGATCAAACATAGTAATAGAAAAGGTAATAAAAAAGTTAATCTCGAATCCAAGTAATCTCTTACAATAAAAATATTACCTAATCTAGTGAGTTCCTCAACTTACTCTCCATTTTTTCAATCATGTTACAAAGACATCCACTCTTTTAAAATCAAATGTCGTGACGAAAGTGATGCAGGGTGTAATAGAATGGTCTTGTAAAAAGTGTTTAGCACATAGGTGTAACACTAAATAAATTTAAGATGGTGAGAACGCAATTTTTAGTAATATGTTTGGCAATTTGAGATCAACTCAGTAGATTCACTGCTATAGTTGGCATAGAATAAAGCTAACAACTGATAGAGACATGATTTCCTTACCACCTAAGCCACATAGAATCAAAAGATTATTTTTCCTTCCCTCTTTCGTTTCTTCATCATTTCTCTTCATTCTCTTCAAATTTTACCAATCAATTTTCTCCTTATGTAAATGCTTCTCCTATTTCCATCTTCTTCCGCCTTTTATGGTCACAACAAAAAATTCCTAAATTATTTATAGAAATTACATATTGATGGAAATTACATTAGTATGTAATGCATATGAAATTTTACATTCGGAACTACTTTTAAATTTAAATCCATATATAAAATTAACATTATATAAACATTTTTACATAAGAATTTAAATTCAGAATATTACATACAGATTCAATTCGTACTTAAATTTGTATGTAATATAATCTATATTAAAAATGAACTTTAAAAATTAGTATTAATGGTGATCTTAACAATAGGAAAAGAAAACAAGTTGCTAACTCATAAGTTGGAGTATGTCTCTATTACTACATCAAAGACTACGTTACATTATTACTTTATGTATAAGGTTTAGAACATTTCTTGAGTATTCCTGTTCAACTCTCTCTAACTTCCATATTTTGACTCTAATATATGTTTTAATACAAGTCTTTATTTTCTGTGTCAAGTCTTTATCTTAATTTTCAAAGTAAATCATATTGAAAAATGATATCTTTTATTTTTAACCATCCTACATCTTTTGGTTAAATTAATTGATTGATATTCACCGTCTTAAGCCATCTTGACAATATCATTTTAGTATAATATATATATATATATATATATATATATATATATATATATTATTAATCAACTAATAAATTAAATCCTAGTGAAAGAATATCTTGATTTTTATCTTTTCAGTACAATTAAGTTGTGTATAATGGTATATTCTTATTACATTAACGAATTAATTTAGGTATTATATATTATAAAAGAGGATTTTGTTGCATACGGAAATGCATGTGGTGCCATCATGATATTTTGTATTTGTTTTCCTTTAGATGTAAAATGATTTATTTCGATATATATTTTATTCATAAAAAATATTAGAATTTTTAATCAATATATATATATATATATATATATATATATATAACAATAAAAAAAAATATAAATAAGAACATTTCATGGATACTTCAATTCTATAACATACATAAATATACAAGAAAGCATATAAAGAGCGAATTAAAAATTAAATCAATATATATCTTATTAATCAATTAATACATTAAATCCTAGTCCAAGAATATCTTGATTTTTATCTTTTGAGTACAATTAAGTTGTGTAAAGATATATTCTTGTTATATGAATGAATTAATTTGGGTATTATATATAATAAAAGAGAACTTCGTTGTATATGCACATGCACGTCGTATTATGATTTTTGTATTCTTTTTCTCTAGATGTAAAATTATTTATTTCTATATATATTTTATTCATAGAAACGATTATAATATTTAATTATAGTAATTTAGATGTGTTTAATAAGTATACCTATTAGATTAATCAATTAATATTAAATCATAGTTTTCCTTGATTTCATCATTTCAATATAATTAGGGAGTATACGTGATTAAATTAATTAATTGATATATTCAATCTTTTAAAATCTTGTTTTTATCACTTGACTATAAACTTATGATTTTGTTCCGTTACAATAACTTCATATGTTATAAAGACGATTTTAAAATAATCGGAATAATTGTTAAATTGTTAAAAAAAAAAAAAAATTGTCTATTCCTGTTCACCATGCTTAGATAATTAAGTATTGAACAAAAGTTATTTTAAGAACTAAAATATAAAATTAATACCTTACGTATATGGAAAGAAAAAAAACATAAATGAAAAAAATATGAAATTAAAATAAATGTTTTGTTTAATAAGCAAAGATCAAATATAATGAAAGCGACATTTAAAAATATCTCTACACTTATTTTGTTGTTTACGATATTACATTCAATATAGTCTAAAAACAAATAAAAAAATATATTAAATAGGGATCTTAAATTATATTATTTAGACCAACACATAGATGTCGAAATTAAACTCTTGAATGAATCAAAACATAAAAATAAAAATATTGATCCTACATTGGTTTTGTCAGATAAATCATAACAATAGATGGTAGTTTATTGATTTTAATCATAAAATTAGATTTAAACACCTGTATGAGTATGAGAAATTTGATTTTGAGTATTTGTTAGAGATCCAATCTCGAGTCTTAATCTCTGCAGTTGTGAAAATTTCAGTTGCATTCATAACATCACTTCTAAATAAGATATTATTTCTCTGATTCCAAATAGACCAGATAACAACTATTTATATGATTTCTCTAACCATGTTTTGTTTTTTAGACAATTTCATTAGATAGAACTACTGAAGATGTTAGTAAGTCTTAAAATGATGCACCTCACTAAACCCAAACCATTTACAACACAAATTCTAGACGTATCATGCTGCTCTACAGATGAAAAGAAAGTGACTCACTATCTCATCCTCTTTCTCACACATTACACATATTTTACTAGTCACGATGACCCTTTCACAAATCAATTTATCCTTCGAGACTATTTTATTGAGTAACACTCCCAAGCGATATGTTGTTCTGATGGTAGGGTTTTCATCACTCAAACCAATAACTTCTCTAGCCTAACTTTTATTCCCACTTATCAAGATTCCAGCTTATTAACTCTCCAACTTTTGCATCTTTATTCGTGAAAATGTTGGATAGTCTTACTTTTGTGAAAGGGGTTCCCACATCATGTCCAAACATTATATTCTCCTCATTTCCTATTCTCCAATTCACTTTTTCTTGAAACCATTTCCTTGTTTTGTTCCCATTTGTTGTCCTCTTAAATCCCTCCACCACAAAGATTGTTTCCTATTTTCACTGTTATTTTTCAACTCTCTCCAACTCCCATATTTTAACGCTAATATCTATTTCTATAGGCATTCATTTTTTGTTCCAAGTCTCTATCTCCATTTTTCAAGTAAGATCATATTGAAAAGTTTGATATCTTTTATTCCTAGCCCTCCTACCTCTTTTGGTTTACATATTCATTCCCATTTTATACATGTTATCCTCCTTCCATCCGAACTCCATCCCCATAGAAATTGAGTTTGATTTTTCTTGATTTCCTTCACAATACTAGTTAGGACCTTAAAAAATGACATATAGTAAAATGGTATAGCAGAATGACAACTTTAAGAAAACAACTCTTCTTGCAAAGGAGAATTGCTTTCCTTTTCACTTGGATTTTTTTCTTAATTTTCTGAATTACAAGTGATCAAATTTGGTATTTCTTAGGATTACCGCTGATTGGCACTCCTAAATATGTAAAAGGTAGGCCTATCAATTCAGTAAATATGCATATCTAAATAATAATGTTGATGGAAAAGACAAGGTTGCATAACAGAAAACAATTACTCAAATTATATGCATATAAAATAAAACTTTTTCCACTTGAAAGAAGCAAGAGAAGCTTAATACATGACAATCCGAAAATTCTAGAATGTAGAAATGTAAATATGCAAGAGTGAGAAGAGCACACAACAATTAATGTGGAAACCCTCAATGAGAGGGACAAAAATCACAGGACTTAGTCTAAGAAAAATTCTCACTATAAAATATCAAAAAGTACAACAAAAAGCTTCTACAATAAGAACATCACAAATAAATGCTTTACTCACAATCAAATAGTGGAAACCAATACTTCATCAAATCACCAACATTAATGCTCAACAGGTAAATAGAGCGCATTTAAATAGTGAGAGAAATATCATATTGATACCTATGGTGAGAGGAACAAGTGGATGAAATTATATAAAAAACAAAGCACAAATGAGTGCTCAAACAGCCAGGTAAGTAAGAAGTCCAAAATTGGCAAAGACGACTCTTCTTCTCACTCTTTTTTGTGTTAGGAGTGAAAACCTCGAGTCACATATTAGGTTACTCACTTAAAAACGCCACTGGGTTGCCAAAATATTTTTTTATTTTAAAAATAAAATATTGTTAGAGCTAACTTGAGGAGACCCACACAACAAACTCCCTTTTTGAATCACGAGAGGGCAAATGTCAACCTAAAAATAAATCGACAAGTTTAAAATTTCTCTTTTGGTAGAGTTTTCGCCATTATATCAGAACTATTATCATCTGTATAAATCTTCTCAAGCTTCAATAGCTTAGAGTCTAAAACATCACGGATCCACTAATACCACACATCAATATGTTTAGATCTATCATGAAAAGTAGGATTTTTACCAAGATGAACAACACTTTGACTATCACCAAATAAAACATAACTCTATTTCTAAAAGCGAAGTTCTTAAACAAATTTCGTCGTCCAAAACAACTCTTTTCAGGCCTTGGTAATATCAATAAACAAACCATTGCATACATTAAACAAGTAAATTCCGGGAGATTAAAGAAGAATGAGACCTAAGCCCAACCCATAAAAAGAATTAACACCACCTTCAACCCAAAATCTCAATACATTGGGTTTGTAGGCCTTCTTTCTTATATGTTGTTCAAGTTTCTCATTTCCATGTGGGACTTAGACTCACACTTGGATTCCTAACAATCTCTCCCCTAAGTTTGACAATTTTTCATTGGCACTAACACCACTAGTTGGAAAAATCGAGGGGGAGAACACCAAGGAGATATCACAACAATGAGATATAAGTCATACCCATACAATGAATTAACACTACCTACAACCCAAAACCTTATGACATTGGGTTTGTATTGCTCAACTTTCTCATTTCAACTTAGGTTGTGTTTGGTTGAGGGAGTGGATTTGAGAAAAAAGTTAAGTTGTTTGGATAAATAGATGAATGGTGATAAAAGAATAAAAAGTTTATAAAAATTTGTGAGTGATGTGATAGGTGTGGTTGATAAAATATTTTTTTAATAAAGGAAATTATAATTAAAACTAATTTAAGATATTAAATATAATTAATTTATTAGATATGATTTATAAATTATTATTTTAATTATTATTAATAATAATATTATTTTATAAATTTATTTTTATTATTATTATTATTATCATCATTTTACTATTTTATTATTATTATTTAATAATTATATCAAATTTATTATTATTATTGTTATGATTTTAATTTTATTGTTGTAAATATTAATAAATTGATTATAGTGAATTAATTATATAATAATATTATTATTTTCTAAATTTGTTACTATTTTTTTATCTTTATTAATATTTTTATTATTATTTATAATTTAATTAATATTATCTTAACATAATAATATTTTATATTTTATTATTCTTAACAAATTATATTATATAATTAATCATTTATATTTTATAATAATAATAATAATATAAATGTAAATAAATTAATAATAATGATAAACGTATAAAAATATAATATTATTTTAATCATTATAAAACTTTCCTCGTAAATTTTCTTACATTTGCGAAGAATTGCAGGATGCCAAATTTGTCTGGATCTTTATGTTTAATTAAGTTTTTATTTATCGATTAGTGAGCTTTTTTTGGCATTCTTTTCATCGTCACAACCTTTGGAAACAAATAAACCCGTGAAATTTCTTTCTTTTTCGCCTCTCACCAATCTCAATAAAACTTCTAACCTAACAAGGCATAAGAATGGAGTAAGAGAGTTTGTTGCCTAAATCCTTTAGAAGTCAATTGTGAGAGAACCATTTACCAAAATAGATATAATGACTGTAAAATTGTCTTGATCCGCTTAATGCATTTATTACAAAATATTTATAACATGTAAGGTATGTAAGGTAAGAAATCTCACCTAATGAAAATTATAAGCTTTCTCCTTATATAAATCTACGTTAAGAAAAATACTCCTACTTCTACCTGACTTTCTTGAACCAACTTATTTAAAGACAATTAAAATCTAGTTTAAATTATCACCACATTAAAAGTAAGATTAAAATATCTAAAATTACAAAAGTCATGATAGAATATTTAATTTTTTTATTTGAGTCGGGCTATTTTGATTGGAAAGAATTAAAATAAAATAAAATTTTTCTTTCATCAAAGCACCCTCTTCTTAACCCTAGTACAGTCCCCCTACGATGTGTCAGTTTCTCCTCCCTTTAAACCACTTCTCTCTACCCTTGAATCTGCTAAAAGGAAAACATCATCTCATGCCAGCAATATTTCTCACTCTTCCACCTCAGAATGTGTCTCAAGCATTAAGGTAAAAGACAAATTTCTTGCACAAATCAATAAAGGGAAATACAAATAATACCTTAGGAAATCCTGGACACCCATGTGAACCAAAATAAGCAACTTAATTGAACAAACAAGGATGTCCTAGGTAATCTTAAAAGACTCAATGCTACAAAGCAAAAACAACTGAAACAAAGCAAAAACAACTGAAACAACATTGCATGAATTCAAAACAACTGAATGGAAATTTTCAATCATAAAACTCGAACATTCCTGCTAGTTTTCACCTTTTGGCTTTCCACCTGTTGGCAAAGAGTAGCGACACAAGGGACAAGCATGATTAGTTTTGAGCCATGTGAGAATACATGGAAGATGAAAGCCATGTTCGCATGCCATTGCGTAGCACTCAGCATTGGTATTCAACTCTTCCAGGCAGATACAACAATTTTCACGTCCTCTCATAACAGTGCATTTCTTCAAATATGCACTTATTAGGGCTTGGTCCACCGGAGAACGATTCACTTCAGACTTCTGCCTCTGACTCACGCTAGAACTCGGCCTCTGATTCACTTCAGAATTCTGCCTCTGACTCACGCTAGAACTCGGCCTCTGACTCACTTCAGAATTCTGCCTCTGACTGACGCTAGAACTCGGCCTCTGACTGACGCTAGAACTCGGCCTCTGACTGAGTCCAGAACTCGGCGTCTGACTCAGTCTCGATCTCGGCCTCTGACTCGGTACAGAACTCGGCGTCACTCTTGAACTCGGCGTCGGAGTTCTCCTAGCACTCAGCCTCGGACTCCTTCTAGGAACCGGCCTCGGACTGCTTATAAGACTCATTCTGCGCCGTCGCAGAAATTCATAATCCAATATTATGACTTTCACTTTTAAAGGGATAACTCGGCGTTCAGATTCCTCATGAGATTCCAAAGAAAGAAAATCAGGAACGCTATAAACCCGAAACATGAATTGAACAGTATTAAGAATCCCTTCTGCTACTCCCTCAATACATCTAATGGTGTAGGGTGAAAGTGACATCACTGATTGTAAGAAGCTTTTACCCTCTTGGAAGAAATGCTGGGAGGTTATTGATGCTGGAGAAAATCGGTGTTCTACCCCTGCTGGGAATGATTCTTGTGAGTAATATAAAACTTTGACTTCGAAGTTGAAAGAATCACCAGGCACAACCGTGGTGTCTTCTGCATTCCCCTTGGTCACGCAATAATAGTTAGAATCTGTCATGATTTCTGTGAGTATGTTATGGAGAATAAACGATAGTATTCTACAGAGAGAAGGATACTTTCGCAACTCCTTTAACCTCCTGCCACCTTCTAACAACTATTTATAATCATTTTTTATTCAATACTTATATTTCAATTTACTATTTTATTATTAAATAGGTATTTTAAAATATAATTTTGTGTCCACATTGAATATTTTATATTAAAATTGTCCTTAACTGCTACAACATTCAATGTTTACCTGCAACGGTTTCGATCCATCCTAAACCCTAATCCTTATCTGCAACAACATCAATCGATCCAAATCAAAATTATACTGAGATCAAAATGTCTTTTTTAATATCAAATCGTATTTACTTAAAATAAAATACTCTTTTATGTAATAAAAAATATTTATTTTTAAAATAACTATGCAAAATCGTATCATTTTGGCAAAAAGAAAAACTTTCCCCACTGAATTATGTGATCAAATCTTACCCATAAAGCTTGAATGTTGTTGCTGGAGCCACTTAGGGTCCCTTTTTGCCTAAAGGTACTCCTCAGTTTGATGCCCCACTCTACAGATCTAACTTGACAAAAATTGGAAGGTTTTGACAGTGAAAAGGTTAAAATATCAGAAAATGTCTTTACTTTTATTTATCTGATTTCACTTTTTATTACAAAAATAGATTTCAACAAAACAAGTTAATTTTAATTCTTGTCCAGACTTTTAAAAATAGAAAATACTATGTCTTTTAATACTAAAAACACAAACCCTAATGAAAACAACTTTCATCAAACAATATTAGATATATGTTGTGCAGAGTGTAATTCAAACCAGGGTTATATTTGCAAGGTCTTTGATGATATGGATTCAAGAACTGAATTCAAATTCAAGAAAAGTTAAACAACTTAGATGACCGTTCTGGCAAATGAAGCTCCATGCCAATAAATGTAACCATCAGAAGAAGCGCCATGCCAATAAATGTAACCAGTTGAAGAAGCGAAGTCTTCGATGAAACCAGGAAAAAAAACAGTATCACTGAACCAGTTTCACGCGTGGCTTCATGCATGTAACTCTTCAAACACGCGTCTTTGTG
>Ga0209489_109801_pt1 | contig 11510 bp, 9 predicted proteins | sample SiratrowhiteBW_FD_187527 | JGI IMG/M metagenome (GOLD analysis project Ga0209489, IMG submission 187527) | Root nodule microbial communities of legume samples collected from California, USA - Siratro white BW (SPAdes) (version 2) | ecosystem: Host-associated > Plants > Roots > Nodule | place: USA...
TTTTTTTTTTTTTCTATAATTTTGTTGGAGAATTTTGGCCATTAGTTTTGAAAGTGGACCACCAGTTCTGAATATAACTTGTTTGAAAACACATCAGTTTCAAACATAATCAATTTGAACAATTTTTACTAACAAATAAGATCTTTTAAAATATAAGTTATACTATGTTAAAATATTTAAAGTTAAAATGCTCTAAAGGTTTTTTGATTAATTAATGATAAATTTTTATTTTTAATTAGGTGAATGTATCTAAAAATGTTAATGCAATGATACAATTATGTGCTGTCAGACTATAATAACTATTTATGTCAAATTAAATAGGTGTAAATCTTATCTTAATTTGAATTCTCCCATTGGATAAAAGTATTGCTATTTAAGGGTGTTAGTTGCATGAGTTGGTGAGCTATTTAAGATCTAAGCATGCTCAATTTGTTTTCATAATAAAGTCACCATTGACAGTACTTTTACTGCCACTGAAGATTTTGCTACTTTAAGAAACATGATGGATTTTCTTAGAAGGAAAACACTAAATTTACATTTTGTTATAAAATATATGGACCTACTAACGAAATACAAGGATTTTGATAATATTTGATTGATTGGTGAAGATTAATTATTTTTAGAAAGTAAAAATATTGTTGAAGTGAATTATTTTTAATAAAATCTTATTTCTCAATACATATTTTTTTTATACAAGATTAGATAATTGAGGCTGATCATAATGGTTAAGGACTTAGTTATTTAGAAATTGTGGTGTGAATGTAACTTTGTTGGTAAGTATTATTATTATTTCATTAAAAAAGAACAAAATATCAAACAATCTCATTTTATAGAAACAATTTTTTTTTTTTTAAAAAAGTTACAGGCTAAAATTGTGAAATTGGTTCTTGTTATACAATTCCCACAATACTCAAATGCCTGAGTAGCCAAAATTTGATAATTATTGGAATCCCTAGATTTATGTGCTTGAAGTACTTCCAAAACAGTTGTATAACTGTATGCCATTTTCTTTATTTATCTATTCTGTGTTTAAAGTACTCAAATGGAATCCCTAGTTTTTGGTGCTTGAAGTGTCCACAACATTTCTATAAGTGTAACATTTTTTTTGGCTTGAAGGAACCTATTTATAGAGGTCTAGTCTTCAAATTTGTTAGAAGGTTTGTCAAACTTGTTGAAAATCTACATATGTTGTCATTTTCATTGCAATTACTTTTTGACTGAGACTTTGACCATATTTTCTTCTGGAATCTTTTCTTCTGATGTTCTTAATTTTTCCTCTCAACATCATTTATTCTTGAATGTGATTCAAGAATAGTAGCTTTTGGATTTTTGGATTTTTCTTCATGAGAATCTTTGGCAACTTCTATTTGGCTATTCCTTGATCTTTTTCTGCTAAGATTCCATTTTCTAACATTTCTGATCGTATACCATTAATGATGTGGTCATACCTTAATCTTCTTACAGCACTATGTTGCTTTATTGACTTATCATGTAACAGGAAATTAAGTAATGGTGATTTGACCCTTCCCCATAGACAAACTTTAAGGTCTTCAGGAAACAAATGATTAATAAAGTCTTCAAATTTGTGAGACATCATTGCACATTTCATATATTAAGAAACTAAATCAGATTCTAGTGTGGATTTATAAGGTCTCAAACTCTAACTACTTGTCATTTGATTAAGAACTTCTCACCATGTCTCATATGTGACACCCACATGCTAGGATGTTAGAATTCAATTACAAGATATTAAAATTATGGATTTTTAGTGAGAGATTTATAGATGATTAACTCTCAATCTACTAACCATTAACTTTTATGATGCGATTTTTGCATGCTTCATATAAAATTTAGTCAAAAATTGTTGGAAAGCCTTCTTGGGAGTTTTTTTAGGGTTATATGGATTTGATTCTTGATTCAATGTTTTTTTTTTTGAAAGTTGATTCAATGTGCTAGTCTAATACAATTGGTATGCGTTTCATTTCAGTTAATTCTTAAACCTATGCAAATAATATTAAGATGGACTTCAATCTTGTGGAAAATAGAGTTCAGTTCATTAGATCCATTGAAACATAATAGAATTTAAAAAACAAAATCAAATAATACATTTTGACTGCTTTTCTCTCTTTACGTTTTATTTTTTTCTAAATTCAAAAGTTTCTACTATGTTTTGATGTCTAACAAGTAGATTATAACAAAGCTAAATGAATGACTAATATTTAAGATAAATAATCAGTTAAATCATTTTTACCCAATGGAAATCTAATTAAAATTTAGTAGAAAGAATTATTTGAAAAATGAGTTGAGTTTAAGAATCATTCTTCTTAATCAGGATGTATATATTTGACTATTTACTTTTTTTAAAACACTGCATAAAATCAATTTGGACAAACTTAAAATTTAGGAAGTCTTTATAAATGGATAAAATTTAAGGAGTTAAATATTCTGTCTAAAAAAGTTCATTCATTTAGGAACCAACATGATTTCAAAAACATAGGGATTTAGACAAAATAAATAAATAAATTCAATTTTAACAAAATATTGGGTGCAATTGCCCTTGCTATTCTATCTTTCATATTGGTTAGTTAAATACATAATTACATTCTCAGACACCCATTTCTAAACAAACCTAAACTATTTAACACAAAACATGAGACAGCTATGTTCTGGTGTTGGTAGAAGTAGTATTTTGACACTTGGCATTGTCCCATTGCTTGACAACTTCATTGTACCCTTCAGCAGAATCCATGGCAAACTCTGCCAGTGAGCTAATAGCAACAGACATTCCAGCACAAAGCACCTTAATAGCAACTTCAGCCAATTTTTCTGGAGCCATTACCTCTTCCACCTCACCAGCTTCCACTAGTTCCATATTACCATTACTTTGTTTTGGTCCAAATGAGTTTCTCCTATAATCTTCTCTTAACTGATGTGCATAGAGGGACCCCATCCCTGCTGCAAAGAAGTCTAAGCCATCAAGCACTGCCTTTTCATTTATGGCATCTAGGCGCCTTGACCACTGAATACAGAGTCCAAACAAAGGGTGTGTGCCACTGGACCTACGAGGAGAGCATGGTAACTTGGATGCATCAGGCTCAGACCTCATGCACCGAAGGAGCCATCCAGTTAGTGCATGAATGTAGGATCTTTGAGAAGTGATCCATGACTCAAAGGAGTTTCTCCAGTTCCTTAACTCGAATTCAAGATTGGAGGCTGAACGAGCTAGCCTGTTCGGATCTGTCATTAACATGGAAGACTGTTTTCTAGCATGTAATTTGGAATAAGTGCCAGCTAGAAGAATCTTAGCTTCATCTAGGGTTCTCTTCTGTTTCTGATGGCATTCTGCCATCACTTTCCACATCCTTTCCAGCCTGTCATTTGTGTAATTGAAGAATCAGCAAACACATGTAAGCAAACATGGCGGTGCAGGTTTCATATATGATATATCTGCTTTTTTCATAAGGCAAATGTAGGCTGTTTTCTTTAAAGTGTTGCTCATGTGAAAAGTAAAATCCAGGAATATATATTAGACAAAGTTAAGTAGATGTTAGGAGATTTGATGGCTCTCTCTACTTGGGGTTTTACTCAGGAAGTTGATGACATTGACTGATAAAGGAAAACTCTAAAACTAAGTAAGCAGAAGATAATGAAACATTCAGCAATTTCAACTATATAAGAGAATGACTTTATCTGAAATTTCAACTATCTTTCTTAAAGGATCAAATGAAAATATTAGAAGTATGTTTGAAGTCTGAAAATACTTCAAAGTTTTGGCAGAAGGGGTTTGGTTTAGTCTCATCCAAAAATCAAAGACAAATGGAGGCATTTGACATTTATATACATACCCTTGAACCAATTCAAGAAGTTGGGGATATAACTCTTCATCCCTTAGAGTTTCTATTCGCCTTGAAATAGCTTCAACTGAGTGTATTGAAACTGTTATCTGGGTATCAAGATCTCTAATGGCTGCTCTAGCTTTATCTGCACAAGAGGGGTCCTCTCCTTTTACATCAATGTTCCTGAGTTGCTTGCATTTCTTCTCATATGCAATTCGGATGCGCTCTCCAGACTGTTGAAGAAGAAAGTGGCCACAGTAACTAATAAGTTTCCAAACAATAAAATAAAACTGTATGTGATCACAAGCATAATGACCTGTAACAATAATAAAAAATATAAATATTTTAGAAAGTACCAAAAGAAAAATAAATGAAAATAATTTAAACTGTTGAATTTGATCTCTGCTGTCCTTTTTTCCAAATCCTGTTACACATCTACTAAAAAGGTTTATGCTCATTAGTTAAAGATATAATGCTTTTTCATATTATGTTGAAGCTGAACCTCTTTTATGATTACTCAATAAGAACTTATTTTATTTGCTATTTCTAGTAATATCCATCAGAACTAAGAAGAGGAGTATTTTCCATTGATGAATCTTAGTGAATCATTGATTTGGTTCATCTCAAGAGTAAGGCTATAAGAATCTGAAGGAATTTCTACACGAGGAGTACTAAAATAACACTCTCTAACACTTCTAACATACACTCTTTTATTGGTTAAAATTCATTTACAACTACAAAATCAGGAGAGAAATCCATTAAATAAGTGAGACTCCTATAAACTGTGATTTTCAACCAATAGCAGAGAGTGTGCAGCTAGCTTTTCTCTATTCTACAGGAGAGCCTTACATAATTGAGAAAATGAGCAAAGGACTTAGGTTCTGAACTGTTTACAAGAAGCATCAGTTTTATTTGATTATTTTTAAGTAGCAAAACCATCTGTTTCGAAGCACATCACACACATAAGAACTTCACTGAAATCCTTTGCCATAAATTTGACTTCCTCAGAAACATAAGATATGTTCAGTAGCATACCCTGACTTCCTCGTAGAGTTTCTTCTCCCATGTATTTAATCTGTCCAATGTCGAGTGGTGACTACCTGATAACATACAATGTTCCTCTGAGAGACCCTTTGTGCCGTCACGACCTCCCTTGCTAGTGTTTGTACAATTTACCAAATATCTTGATGAAGAAGAGCGTGAAGAAGCTGATCGAAGCAGAGCTACCGGGTTCAACAACTTTGATCCTGTTAATGAAATATAACTCAAATTAATATTTATGAAAATTTACAGATAAACATGACTCAAGAAAAGAATATTCACTAAAATCAAACCAGGAATTGGAAACATGAAAAATTATTTCTGGATATATGACTTTCATAGTGAGATCTTCTCTACAAGTAAGATTTTTACAATGGAGTTATCATCAAACTTGGGACTGCCTATTGATTCTTTTCCATTCATAAGGACTTCACTCATAATGCAAAGTATGAACATGGAAGTACACTTACAACACAATGAAAATATAAACTGTTTGCTTTCATCAAACCTGAAAGTTCATTAGAAGTCAACAAATATTGAGATTTCTTGGCCTCTAACAATGCTGCGACATCATTAGCTACATTGTAGACGATAGTGAATTGAGTTTCAATATCATTGATCACTTCTGCCATGCTTGTTGGCCTTCGGTTTACATAAACAGTAAAACCCGGTGTTTCTTCAATAGCTTCTTGCTTACCAATTGCCATTTCTCTATGGCTGGATTCAATATGACCAGCAGCTTGAGCTTTTGATACTTCAAAACTTGCACTTCCATGAGATTGGGAATCTTTGGCAACATGCTCAGTTTCACATTCAATGTCTGTTTCTTCCTCCTCTTCCTCCTCCTCTTCCTCTTCCTCCTCCTCCTCCTCATCATCATCATCTTCAACATCTTCAACAATAACTTCTTCTTTGGAAGAATTCATGTTGGGTCTAGTTCTTTCTTCTGCTACATTTCTCTTTCCAACACAATCTTCATGTTCAGTTTCATCTTCTTCCAGGTCTGGTATTCCTTCTTCTTCTCTAACCTGCCTGAGTCCTCTGTATTCATCTTCCATTGCAGTGTGATCAATACCTTTTGCAGGATAACCATAGCTGTCCAAAGACGAAAAGGGGTTCCAAAAGAAATCCCATTGGGAAGCTTGAGGTGAAGGGGGAGGGATAGGAGGCCTATTGCTGGGAGAATAGGCAAAAATTGAAGGATTCACTGGTGAGGATTGCATGTTGAAAAAGCCATCCATTCCATACTGCTGCATTGGAGAATAATATGACTCAACACGGACCATTTCCGGGGATTGAGGCCTTTCCTCAACTGAAATTGCTGGGTTACCTCCAGGCCTAAAGTAATTCACTTTCAAAGTAGAGTTTGGTCCGATCCCAAACTCAATAGCTGCTGTATTTGAGAAAGGTTTTGCTGATATGGGAATGAATCCTTGGCCACTTTTCTTCTTCACAGGTGTGAAAGGTGGGGTGATGACCGTGTCCAATGAGAACTCACGAGGCTCATCACCTTCAATGTAATCGCGAAGTGCTGCTGAAACTCTTTTCAGAGATTCTATATATGCTATGTGTCCTGTGGCCAATCTAGTCCTTTGTTCCACAGCTTCTTTGATGAACTTCTTTCTGTCTCTACAAAGCTGAACTGCCTCTTCATCATCCAACCTTGAATGCGAACATCCCATCTCTTTTAGTCCCCTATGAATGTGAACAACTACATTCATACAGAAATCATAGATCTGTCAAAAAAAAATACAGAAGTTCAATAAGACGCACTAACATTTCATCAAACATGAGTAGTCCCAAAAACAAACATACAAAAACATAGTATTATATTCGAAACAAATGAACCTAACAATGCCAATGAAGTTGGATACTTTTCTTCATTTACAAGCCAGACCAGAAGAAGGTTGATGAAAAATACAGGCATGCTTAACAGTCTACCAGAATCCAAGAAGTAAGCACACAACTTTGCATCTGGGATTTTTTTTTTTTCCAAATGTAGAAATAAAAATCAGAAGATCAGCTTAAAGCCTCCCAGAAAACCATCTTCAAAATGAGCAAAAAAGGGCAGACACTAAGGAACAGATGAAAAAAAGAACAAATGTAAATTAATAAACATAAATTTAGGAAAATTCATACATCAATAAAATTAAAAGAGAAAATCTCTGTCTCTCTCTTTTGCCTCCCTCCTTCTCTCTCTACACACTCACAACAAAAATACGGGTAAACTACATAAAGAATAAGCAGACAAACATAAAAACAAAGTACTCATTTTGAGCAAGACAGGATTTTGCATGATACCCTTTCTCAATTTCTTCCTTCTAACACAAACAAAGCGTGCACAGTGATTAAAGAGGAGAAGAACAAGATGAAAAGGGAGAGGAAGAATAAAGGGTTAGATGGGAGAAGCACAGGTGACAATGAGGTGAAGGAAAAGGACAGTGTTTTGATGAGGAAGAGTGGTGGAAAAGGAATCAGTGACAGAGAGAGAAGTGTGTGTGAACAGAGAAAGACGTTGAGAAAAAGCAACGGTCAAAACAGAGGAAGGAAGAAAACAAGTATACTAAAAGGAGAAAAGAGAGAAAGAAAGCAAAAATAAAGTGAGAGAAAATTGAAAGCTTTGGTTTTTGGTTTCAGATTAAGGTTGGAGAGCTAATAAAGGAGGAAGAAGAGAGTGTGAGAAGTGAAGGTGGCTCACTGGTTGCCCTCCATGTTCTACATAATTACAAGACTGCCACAGGATTTTGGTTGAAGCTAACTAAATCACAAGTTTTGTTTTTTACTTTGCAAATTTTGGGGAAAGAGACTGGTCAAAATGTGTGATTAGTGGGACCCATCATTATCTTATGCTTAATAATTTTACCTATGAAGAACATTAGCTATTATGTTTGATATGGTTCAATCAATTGGGAATTATTAGATTTGGACAATTTGTTACTTGTCTCTTTTTATAAATTCTTTTTTTGAAAATTATAAAAATATTAATTATATTACTATTCTAATTCATTCAAATATGTCATATGATAGGTGAATTTAAGAATAATTTGATTTTAATAAGGTATATAATTCAATGTAGAATTAATTAACTAAGTTGATATTTTCTCAAAACTCATATTAATAGCACTTTACTTAATTTACCTTTTTAATTAATCTTTAGTTTACTTTATTTCCTAAAAACAATTGCTATTTATTTATTATCTTGTAAGGAGATATTTTTTCCATTAATAAAAAAGTTATTACTTTAAAATAATTTCTCCAAACATTTGCTCACTTTTTCTACACTCCAATTGATATTTTTTCATACAAAACATATTAAAATGTAATTAATTACTAATAGTTTGGGAACTGTCATGCATATTATATTGAAATTGAAACTAACTATCATGCACTCGCATGATTACATTTATGAACTTTTACATATTGCAATAAAAAAAACAATAGTTTAAATTATCATTATAAGTGTTATATGTCAGTGTGATCAACTTTTGTACTTTCTTATCACTTAAAGTTTTTCTTTCTATAAAAAAACACTATATAATAATGTTTTATCATTTATATCACCCCATCCTACATTTCACCTTTTTAAACATGTAACTACTTTGTAATAAAAATACATACCACGTTTATTACAATAAATATCTTAAATTTCAAAATACCTTAACACAAAACCCGAAAAGATTTATATCCAATCAGTCTATCTATCTTTTAAATTAGTTATAATTTTTTAGTTTAGTCCATTTAAGTCTAATGATTAGATATACAAATAAATATAAATTATAATACATTTTAAAAAACAACATTATTTTAATCTTTTAATATAATTATTATTTTGTAAATAAGACTGATGATTACGAGTTGATCAGATTAAATTATAAAGTAAACAAAACCAAATAAATTAATCTCTTTCAAATTAAACTATAGTTCTTTTAGTTTGAACTAAACTGTTTTAAAAATCTTTTAGATCCACTCAACTTATTTTTACCCTTATTGATACTCGAATTAAAACTCTGAGATAGAATTCATAATAAACATAAAACAAACTTAGTTTATTAATAAATACATATACTTACACAAAAACCTGTAAGTAAATGAAAAATTTAAAAATAAAAAGGATAAATAAAAAACCTAAAATATTAATAACCTAGCATGAAAATTATGGAAATTGCATAAATGGAAATGCATGGTGAATGAGACACGGTAGGTAAATGAATGAAAAAACTACAAAAGTAAAGACAAAAAAACATAAAGACACCCACCCCACCCACACTCCTCTTGGGAATGTGAAACTAACTCAACTCACAACTTTTGACCTTCGTGAGGATAATATGGGTTATTCTTAGGGCTGGGGTCCCACAATTGTGGGGTCATACTCTTTGTAACACACTTAATGCCATTTGTAATTTGAAGCTGAGATAAGGACATTTTGGTACTCTAGTGACCCACTTGTTTGGCCTTATAAGACTGAAAGATTTTTCTTTTGATCAAACAAAAGTGAAGAATTTAGAAAAGCAAAAAAGTATGAGTCGACAATAAAGGAAAAGAACCCTGGGATGCTTCATTTCTTACAAATATAAAAAAATAAATGTTATTAGAGTTTTCCATCTTAAAATCTTTCCCCAAGCACCACCGCCATTTCCTAAGTTCCTTGGAATTATGATGTTTTTTTTTTTAGGTTTTTGAATTTTAAAATGATTTTGTTAAGTTCATCTCTAACTAAGCTAGATATTTTAAGGATTCTCAATTAGTAGTAAGTTTATACATACATATTCTCATTCATGAAATTTGATAATTTCAATTTCAATATTTTCTATATCTTTATTTTACTAAATGTTTGTGCAGAGCTTACTTCCTATAAGATGTGAGACAAATTTTTTTTTTCATTGAGCAACAGATTTTGAGCAATTGTAATGCAAACACGTCTTCGGATAAATTAAAGAAAGATAAATTAATTATTTTCTTGTATTTGATTGCTTGTATTTGGGGGTTGTATATTACATTTTTACTAAAGATATGAACTTGAAAACACAAGTGAAACACTAACTATAGGTTATGTTTGAGATAAAAGACCAAGTTACATAAATTTGAAGGGGTTAAAGTTTATGCAAAATTAATTTGAAATGATAAATCTTGACATATGATGTTTAAAGACACAAGGAGTCAAATTATCAATTATGATTTATGATGACAATAATTTAAGCCAAGACTTATTATTAAAACATTTTTTATCAGGATAAAATGTTAATTTTTCATAACAAATCTAGAGAAAAGAGTTAAAATTATGAAATTTTTCTTGAAATTTGAAATTTGAATTTTAAGATAAGTATTAAATATTGATTTTGTTATTACCAAAACATTTATATTTTATGTTTGTTTTAGTTAGTTAGTTTAAATTTCAAGTTTATGTATTGGATATTTTAGGAATTTAAATTAATTATATGTTTATGCATATATAATTTTATTTATGAATTTGGATGATTATTTTCCTTCATCTTTTTAATCTCTATATTCTCTCCTCAACTTCCACTATTTCTATATCTTTATTTTATTAAATATTTCCAACAAAGTTCAAATCATTTCTCCATTGTCATTCAAAATTTAACCAAAGTACTATAGTCATGGTCCATTACAGTTTTAACACTTGTTGTATTTTCATATTGATACACCAAATATGTAAACTATGATAATATGCTAAGAATAGTGACAGTTTAGTTTCTGAAATTATATCAAATGTTTAGTTTTTAGCACTAAAAAGGCTTAGAGAAAATTCCCTTTTCTATTTATATGTTAATTTTATTCTTTAATGCGGTATTTAAATGAAAATAATTAATTACACATATTTAAGAACTATTATAACAAAAAATAATTTTATAACCTTAAAAAAGTTTGAAAGCTTATTTAAGTTTTATTCAGTTTTAGAAATTAATGCAAGAATGAAATAAAATTTTAAAATATAATTTCACTATTAAATATTGAAAATGGTTTATAGTTTTATATTTAGTGTGTCACCACCTATGTTCATGCTTTGTTCTCTTACATACTTTTTCTGGTTCACCCTTACTTCTCTCCCTAGTCATCTCACACATTGTCATTATCTGGGATTTCAATTCATTCACCATCCAAAAACTACCTAACTAGTAGCTACATATACCTACCTACACACTTACATCACACTTCAACAGTCATATATGTTTTACAGTGTAAAACTGAATTTGCCATATATTTTATTCAATCACTTCTTATCCAAACATTGCAGTACTGATGTTGAAATGTTAACAAACACCTAGGTTGGTCTACGACTTATAATATTTTAAGGTTTTACCCTTTTTTCTAATGCAAAAAAAAAAGTTATTTGAGGTGAAATTTATAAGTCAACAAGTATTTTCAACAGGTTTGTTGGATGCCATTATCCTTTAAATTTAAAACTTTAATATATACCTCGTGTTACGTGCTATTCTCATCCGCAATTTATGCCTTTCATGTTTATTTTCATAATATTACAAGGAAATGTCATATATAGGTCAATTCCCCCCCTTAACTACGAATAACTGTCAAATAATTATATATATATATATATATATATATATATATATATATTTATATATATTTGTAAATTTATATATATTTATATACACA
>Ga0209489_109803_pt1 | contig 11503 bp, 7 predicted proteins | sample SiratrowhiteBW_FD_187527 | JGI IMG/M metagenome (GOLD analysis project Ga0209489, IMG submission 187527) | Root nodule microbial communities of legume samples collected from California, USA - Siratro white BW (SPAdes) (version 2) | ecosystem: Host-associated > Plants > Roots > Nodule | place: USA...
ATATATATATATATATATATATATATATATATATATATATATATATATATATATATATATATATATTAAAGTGAATAGCTTTCAAATACAAAAACCACAAAATAAAAATTTATTAAACTTTTAATTTTTGTTGACTATGTTAAAAAAAAATAAAAATTCTCAACCTTGTTCTTTAAATAAGAGACAAAATTTAGTCTTTTAGAAAAAAGAGAAAGGCATTAATATATTTCACTTACTATTTATTTAAGTTAGAAAAAAGTAATTTATAATTACAATATTATCATTAAAAATAATTAATATGTAAAACACTATAGATTAATTTCTGTAAAATATATTAATCAAAACTTCTAATCTAGTTCTTTATCTTTTATTCCAACCACATCTTATACTATGAAATATAATGAATTTTTTGAAGTTCTGTTTCCTAAATAGAGTTCTTCCTTTCGCCATGAATAAATAAAGGTAGGTGACGGTTGAAGTAATTGCAAAACATAATATCAATTAATAGTTATTTGTTAGTATAATTTTTATAATTGTGTCTTTTTCTTTCTCTTTACAATTAATGTTTTATGAGAGTACTTTTCACTGGGAGTTTCTGTCATGCACTGTATGATAAATCAATCAGCTAACTACTGCACTATTAACGAATTAATATTTTTATTTCTTTGTATTACACAGTTTTTTTCTTGAATGGATTTTTTTTATAATTTTTAAAAGGAAAAATAAAAAAATTAAATACATTTATATAAACTAAATATAACGTGCAAAACCTAAAATTAAAACATTCATGAATTAACTTTTCTACAAACTAATTTATCCTATAAAACAATTAATTTTAATTTGTTTTATTTTTCTGCTTACCAGAAGAAGTGGTCAAAATATATTTTGAATTAACTAGGAGGAATGAGCTTGCTCACTTTTTCCCAAAACAATTCCTGAAATTTAAAAATCATCATTTTTCATTTAAAGTTATAAAATGTCAATTATTTTAGTAACTTCATGAATTAAAATAATTGTTTATTATCACTCGTCTCAAACTCAGAAGTAAAATTGACTTATTTTAAAAGATTACTCTTTATATTCTACAATACCTTTATATTCATAAATTAAACTCATCATTTTGTTATTATTATTATTTTTTTTCAAAATGAATCATACATTGAATTGAGAGAGAGATTGAACTGCGTTGACTTATTTCTCTACCAAAAAGTCTGTGCAAAAGCAAAGTGCAGTCTCTTCACTATAATGACTCCCACGTGGGTCTTGTTGCCACGTGTCACATCACTCGCCACGTGCAGTTCTCCACAGAGGAAACAAACCCCTCCATGCATCACGCACATGCACCATACCCATGCACCATGCACATGCACCATACCCATGGACAAAAGTGTCACCATATTTGTTGGGCACACGTCATCACATTAATTATGTATGGAGAGTATTTTTTGTAAAAATCTATAAAAATTATAGAAGAAAATTCCATGTGTAAAGTCCTATAAAATATTTATAACAAAATTTCAAGAAAGTTTAGTATTATGTTATTGTTATCCTAAGAGAACGGTAGGAAAAACATAAAAAATTTAATGAAAACCTCATGAAACGAGACCAAAGATAATCTTATAAATACAGTTTTCTCCTTTAATGTTGTGAGGTATTTTTCTTATAAATAAAGTCATGATAAAACTTTAAAGTTCAATAAATACAATACTTTTATCTCAATGGAAATAAAAATAATATATATATATATATATATATATATATATATATATTGGTCTGAAGGGTAATACCTATTTCATTATCTATAAACAAAAATAAATTAATTTTGACGATGGATAGAGAAAATAACTTAACTGCATTTAATTTCTTAATATTCTTTGAAAATAATTTTTTTCATAAAATAAAAACTACAATGTCAAACATTAATTATATATATATAAATATAATTATTCACATTGGAAAATAGAAATCGTATGATTTTTTTCTCATAAATGAAACAAAGATAGTAATATTTAAGAGATGAACTTAGTTTAATTTCGAACAAGAATATTCAAACTTATATCTTAATTAGGTTCTTTAACCTATAGAATAATAAGAGGAGACTCATCCAAAGTTCTAATTTTTTGCTGGGTCTTTTTCCCCTCTAATATATCAATAAAATACACTGATTTTGGTATATTTAAAAAATAATATATTTTAAAATATTAAAATTGTTATATTTTAAAAATACAATAGAAAAGGAGAAAAAAATCAGGAAAAATTTCAAATTATATCCAACCTAATAATCAATCTCATGAAATCTGAAACTTGTTGGAGATATATTTGATTTGGTGAGACCAAGGTCCAAGATATTCTTATGGTGTTTCTTTTTAGGAAGAACAGAAATTGGTGGCAAGCATTTAGTGATTATTTCAGCTGAATGATGGGAAAATGTCATAAATTCATAGTGGCATGTTTATGAGGATAAGCACTGAAGTAGGATCTTCCAACATGTACATGCCTAAAATGGATTTTTAGGGTTATATAATTCAAATTTTTATCATATTATTATCATTCATATATGAAGAGTTAAAAGAAAAAATCTGTAGAATAAAGAAATATTGGTGTCAATATTTATAAAAACATTTCTTCTTCTTTTTTGTTTATATAATTTTTTTCCTATTAAATCTGAATAAGAGAATTGTTGAGCATCACATGGTTCATCATTGTTTTTAACATTAAACATTAGTTAGGAATTTATCATGAATATACTTTAGTGATATACATAACATAACACTATTTTATAATCAATTCATTATCTTTCACCATATGAATCAATACTTCTCTATTCTTTTTTGAACTCTATGCTTCATGGATCATTCATTCAAGGAAACCATCAAGATTTTTGCACTATCTCCTTCAAAACTTGGCCATAAAAAAGATCAAAGTTGAGGGCAAAAAGCATATTAAATCTTAATAGTGGAGGTGTCAGAGTCACTTGAAGATGTGATCTAATATTCATGCATTTTATCCTGCAGAGATATCCCTCTATTGATTTTGTGGCAGATTTTGAAGTATGATCAAATCTTTATGTTATTCTACTCTAGTTTGGTGCCAAGAAAGTCAATTTATCAAATCCATCACTTAATAATGCAAACTAAACATGGACTAACATTTGCAATGCAATACAAATTGTCTTGCTTAGTTCGGTAAGGTTTGATTCAATCTTGTAATGTCATGTTTAGTTATAACGTTATTTTTACTTTGTTTAATGATATCAAATCAAATTAGCATACAACATGTTAAGAGTGAAATATCCCTAATACTATTATTAGTTTTAAAATATGAATCTTATAATTAAAAAAAATCAAATTGGTGGGATGAGTTAAAATTGAGATTTAGATTATGAAAAACTAACAAAATTATAAATATTGGAATCATAATATTCATTATAGATTTTATATAAAATGTATATAATATATTTTTTATCAAGACATAAAAGAAATAAAAGAAATGACTTTGTCTCAATTTAATATTATTTTAATTGAATTAAAATTGATTAAATCAAGAAGGTGGATAGAAAATATTTTTATTTTTAAATTAGATTTAAAATTTATTTTGTTATATTAACTTTATTTGATGGTGTGAAGGCCGACAATACATAATAAAATAAGATTTTAATTATGTTTATTTTAAATTAAAATTAGATTTGAATTGAATATATTATTTTTTTAAATGGTTGGTATAATAAATAATCTAAAAAAATCACAATCACATGTTTTTACGATTTTATCTTTACAATCTTATATTTATGATGTTGGATAAAATTTAATTTGCATATAATATATAAAATCTTAAGATTTTACATTAAAATTTTAATTTTAACTACTTGATAAGAATATTTTTTCTTAAAAATAATTAAAAAAATTAAAATAGTGCCATCTAACAAAGGATATTTAATCTACTACACAAGTTAAAATTGTAAGAGATGAAAAAATTGGTGAAAATATAACTTTAAGATCAATAATGAATAATTAAGAGATTATATATCCTCTATTTTTAGTATAATTTAAGAAATTGGTTTTTTCATTTCATGATATGATATTAAAAATCACAATAGTAAGTGATTTCCATTTGCATAGTTCCATCCATCATGAAAGGTTATCTCATACCCTACATAACAAGTTAATACATTTACTTACCATTGGGTTCAAACCCAATAACATGTGATGAAGTGAATTACTAACCTTTTTTAACTAAAGCTCAAAATTGTAAGTAAGATTGAAGTTTTTTTTTTAAAAAAAACAAAACAAAAAGAAGAACGAAAGGAAACCATCATCACTAAAAGCTTAAACTTGAAATTATATTATAATTAACATACCACTAATAACTGGAAGGACAACAACATTTTTATAGAAAAATAACTAATTGGTTTACCAAATTATAATAAAATTTAACTCATTATCTGGTAGTCATCGACAACAGAAAAAACAAATCACATGGTGCAAATATAAGGTATAAATATCTCCAAAAAAAAAAAAAAAAAACCTATTGAAGAGGACAATCATACTAAGCTGCAAATATCATTATTGCAAAAGAAGACAAAATAATTGGGCCACCAAGCTTCACAAAGTTACATTTGCATTTAGGGAGTTTCTATTTACACTTGCCTTTATTACTTTTACACTCCCTTTTCCTAATAATTCACAATTTCTAAGGGTTTTGCTGCAGATTTTTATTCGTAAAATAGTCATATAATTAACATTGATATAATAAAATTCTTAAAAGTTCACAACTATTTCCTCCAAATAACTTTTCACAAGAAAATCTACGAGCATTTTTTACTCTAAATTTTTTTACAGAAAAATCCACAAGCAATATTCCTGCAGAAAATATTTCAAAGGAAAATCGGCACATGTTTCGTGCAGATTATTTTTTATAGAAAAATTTGCATGTGTTTTTTCTAATGGTGTCTAAATAATTTTATCACTGCACCCATATTTGTTCTAGTTGAATAAATATTTATCTGTAAATCTTTTCTTATATATAAATACTGTTGAAAACTAATAAGGTCAATTTTTTAAAATTAAGTATGTTTTGCGGTAACAAAAAGAAAGTTAACTATGTTGAATAACTTACGTTTCAACTATGTTTTATTAGTTTGGAGATATTTATTTTACATTTAACACTCCAAACAAATTGACCAGAATAGTGACAATAATATAATGCAAGTTGATTTTGCCTTCATATTACTAAAAAGTTTACCTTGATTTGAGAACTGTTTATTGGTATAAATTGTATGACTTCATTTTAATCAAATCCAAACAAATGCATTATCAATAAGTAATGTAAAACATAATCATATTGATGACGTTCTCAAAGACAGTCTCTTATATTGTCTTGTAAAGGTACATTAACATTTTTCAAAATTTCAAATTATTAAATATTACTTTTAATGATAATTATTTAAAAATTGTCATTAAAAATGGAAAAGCGACTAGAATTATAAAAAATAGTTGTTGAAAAGATGACAGTGATAATTTGGATAATTAATTAACGATTCTAAAACAATCATCATCATTTGATCACTTTTACAAATAATTATTTATATAATTGGCATCACGTGAAACAATGACGACAATTTCATAAATAGTTGGCATAAAAAATCATGTTAAGTTTTTAATAAAATAGGTTTTTTCCGCTTTTTTGTCGTTGGTTAATTTTTATTTTGTCATAAAAATTCTTTGCAATTCCATTGAGGTGATATCACTTAAAAAGGCTATCACTGTTGCTTTTGATTTTTAATGGCATCTGAATCAACGGTAATTATAAAATTGTTATTAAAAATCTTTTTCATTGTAGTAAATTTTTAATAACGTATGAATTTTAGATATAAAATTTGTTGATTTTTCTAGAAAGAACACTAAAAATATTTGACATTAAATAAGTTTAAGTAAACTAATATAAATATTATTTTTTAACTCATAATATTAAGGAAATGGATTTATAAATTTTCTTTTATATTACTCATTTTTTTAATTTCTGTTCAACTCACAATTTTACTTTTTCAAAAAAATCATAGAAAGTTTTTTGGAAGATGATTTGCAAGGAAATTTCAGTGAGACAAATATCTGCTCCTAATTAATAAGTCACATGGTACCACCATGATCTTGTTTAAATTATGTATTTTTTTATATGAATATAATATTTGGCAACGAAGAGAATAAAAATTGAAAACGGAAGAAGGGTTGAAAAGTCAATGACATTCTAAGGAAAGAACAACAACGTTGATTTTGAACAAAGTAATCACTTATTATTTTAACAACTTCATTGTAATTACTAATTACGATATAATTTTAGTTTCTCTGTTATAGCAAATGTTGGAATTACTAAACTAGTAAAAGAAGGTCGGTCAAAAACAGTTACATTGAACTTATATTAAGAAAAAAAATTTAATATTTAAAAATTTAATATAAAATAATTGAAAACGAAATAAAAGAAATCATATTTATTACGATTTACAAATTGATATTATTTTATGAACTATTATTGCTTTTATAAAACTTATAATTAATTTAGTCGTTTATATCAATTTATATTTTTATATCTCACTTTCATATAATAAATATCATATTAATTTTTCATTTTGTATGTAAATTTGTTTATTATTAATTGAAAAGATTGTATTTTACTAATTTAACATAACTACTACGATATATTTAGATAATGAAGATGCTGATATATATATATTATTGACACCGGTTTAATTGTGGTTCAACAACTTTTGAAGTATGAAATCAAAAACTAATATCTTGAAATGGCATTTTAATTTTAAAATCATAGTTTAGAATAACTTTTAAATGATAATTAGACTAAAATAGCATATCTGAGATATATGATGATCTCATTAGAAACTTAGAATATCTGGAGGATCAAATTAGAACCTTGAGATCTAAAGTTCCCAGTTGAAATTTGAAAAAATAATATTGCACATTTTATAATACATGAAAAACTCAAATAATTAACACTAAAATTTGAATGGCTAAAATTGAATTACAAATTAGTTTTTATCACAATCTTTGATATTACAAGAAATTACAAATAAAATGCAACTAATGTAGCCGAAATTACAGCTGCAATTGAATTTGTGGTTGCAAATCTTTTACAAAATATTGATTATAAATTGAATGTTACAATCTTTGGTTAAATTTTCTCATTCAAAATATTCAACTTTAGAAGAGGTAGTTGAATTGCATGTCTAATTTTCTGTGTAAAAACCATCCAAAAAAGTTAACCCTGTAACAAAAAAATCTGTGATTTTAGATAATAAAGACTATTTAAACCTAACCACACAAAAAGAATAAGATGAAGAAAGTATTACAAAAACAAGTATAATAAGAACCAAAGAAGTTATAAGAAAAGAAAAAAAAGTCAAATAAGGCATGTTTGGAGGATTATTTTTCCCTTGAAAAAATCTACATGGTTTTACTCCAAGACACCAAATTGTCCTTTAAAAATGGTCAAAGGACAAACAAGTCACTAGGAAATTGAATGCTTTTTAGTAGCCCTAGCAATTTAGGTTAAGGGAAAAGCACTGAACAGTTCATGCACATGCATGGATATGTGAGATATTTTATGTCTCTGAACAATGTCTTTTAGGTACCATGAAAAGCCAAATGGAATGAGAATAGAAGTGTTATAATATTATTATTAATTAATATCACAAACCAACTCACTCCAACAGGTGTTTATCATTGGCAAAAGGGTCAAACCAAATAACAATGAACAAGTCCAATTTTTAAATATGGTAAAAATTTCAGCACCTCCTTTGCTTGATGTTGAATTCAAAAATTCAAAAATTCAAAAATAAACCCTAGAAGATCCTTGAGATTCTGAATGAAATCTGTGGGATATCGCTTTCCAAACAGTCAGATTTCCTATGAGGATTATGTATCTTCTTGATCATGATAGGTTCCCATTTAAAATCTCACACTCTTCTTCATCATGCACCACATCTTAATCTCTATCATTCTCCTGTGTTCTTTTTTCTTCATCTTTTCTTCTTCTCTTCTGAGTTATTATGGCTGTGGCTTTAGACACTCAGTTCCATGTTTTGGCTGTTGATGACAGTCTCATTGACAGAATGTTGATTGAGAGACTCTTGAAAACCTCTTCCTTTAATGGTACTTTTCTTTCTGCACTGTTAATAATCTCTCTTTCAATTTACATTTTATGTTGTTTTTAAAAGGGTCTGCAACCAAATAATATGTAGATTTTCAAAATATGATAAGAGAAACATATCAAATGTTTGTGCAATCATTTATGTTCTTTTTCTTTTATCTGAAGGTGATGAATTTGATTACTGATATTTGATTCTTGAAATTTGTTGAAATCACAGTTACTACAGTTGATTCTGCCACCAAGGCCTTAAAGTTTCTTGGTTTGGTTGAAGATGAGTTCAGAACTTTTGAACCTTCTATTGCATCAGAAATTCATCAGGTACAATTCTCTAACAAATTTTACATATTATATATATATATATATATATATATTATGTGAGTAAGTTTGAATTGATGATTGATTCAATTGTTAATGCAGGATGTAGATGTTAACCTGATTATAACAGATTACTGTATGCCAGGGATGACTGGTTATGATCTGCTGAGAAAAATCAAGGTAAGATTATTGGGATATTTTTCTAAGAATTTTTTAAGAAGTTTGTGCCATTTTTTTTTCTTAATCTGACTTCAATTTCACTGAGTTCTGCCACAATTTTCTGCTCATTTACAAAACATGAATGCATCAATGAAACTAGTCAAACTATGCACTATAAGAATTTGATTTTGGTTTTTTCTTTTAGGAAGCTATTTAAAATTATAAGATATTGTTTCTCAAAGTCAAATTATGTGAATTTTCAAACAATTTTTTTTATTAGAGAATCTCTTCTGACATCTGAGTTGGAATACTTCCCAATTTTCAAACAAATCTTAGATCAAATTTGGTCATGGCCATCACAACATTCCTTTGACAGCCTGTATATTCTTTTGCTTGATTTGAAAAAAATAACATTAAGTTGCTCGATTTGCAGGAATCTAAATCACTTAAAAACATACCAGTTGTGATTATGTCCTCAGAAAATGTGCCATCAAGGATCAACAGGTGAGGCAGTTGAACCCTATAACCTTAATTCAACACCAACCCTTTTGAAAATTTCAAATTCAAATAATATATAGTTAAATTTCATGTTTGACCAACATGACTTTAAAAAAAATTAAATTTATATATTGGGGGTCATCAAAGTTACTAAATTTCATATAAAAAATGTCAAATTCTCATTAGGGTCATTACACTCATGTGACTGAATTTCAAAATTGACTAACATGACCTTTTTTTTTTTTATCAGATGTTTGGAAGAAGGAGCAGAAGAATTTTTTCTGAAACCAGTTCAACAAGCAGATGTAAATAAACTGAAGCCTCATTTGATGAAATCAAGAAGTAAAGAAGACCAAGACCAATCACTCAATAACAAAAGAAAGGACATGGAAGAAGTTTATTCCCCAAACAAAACCAGATTAAGATGCAGCAGTTAGAATTGGTTTCAGATTAATCAATAAAGCATAGTTAGTGCTTAGAAATTTTTCATTTCTATGTTTCAGTGCTGGCTTGGTAATTTGAAAAATAGATTACAATCAATGAGTCAATCATGCAAAATAAAAATAAAAAAAGGATATATACGGTAGAAGTCATTGATGTAAATATTCTGAGAAAGAATTTTATTCAATTTTGGTGAAAAAAATAAAAATTTATTTTAAGTTTTTTTGGAGTTTTCTATTTCTTTTTACACTCAAAGAGGATCCTCTAATCTTCTTCCTAAGTGTATGTGTTCATTTAGAGTTTCATATTTTGCTTAAAATGGTGAGGTTTGAAAGTTAGAATACAAGATTTTATGAGAACTATTTAAGCTCTTCCCCCATTTGGTCAACTTATTAAGTTTAGTTTATAAATGTTTTTAAAATTGTCCTTATTATTATTGAATCAAGACATCAGTTTATAGTATGATATATAATATAATTGAATTATGGTTGAAATAGTAATAGCTAATGGATCGTTAAGGAGTTTAGTCACTTTAAATAATCTATAACCCATTAGATGGTTTTAGGAGGATAAGTGTATAGTAACAAACACTCTAAGAAATTATTTGAGGTATAAAAAAATTGTTTCATTTAAAGGAATTCACAGTTTAAAAGTACGTAGAAATTCACGTTTTTAAATCGATAGAAAGTATTCCAATCCTAAAACGTTAGACAATTAATTAGTCAATGTAAAAATATTAAACAATCGAAGCTTTAGAATGTTAAATGGTGAAAGTCAAAAATAAGTGTTAGAAGGTCTAATCTAAAGGATTAGATGGTCTACTTTATGTCTTAATTTGATTATTGTAACATCAAATCAAAACTTTTTAAAACTAGACACAATTTAATACTAACATTCAAAGTGTTTTTTTTTTAAATATTTTCTACCAACGTTCAATTAAAGGATAAGAAAGTTTTCAAAATTGTATCTAAAATCTTTTATTGTTAAAAAAACGGTTTCGAAATTAAGATCAGAATCAGTAAAATTAAATGTTCCAAATTTTCTCATATATATATATATATATATATATATATATATATAAGTTTTTCAAAAATTAAATTAACCATAAGAAAGTTTTTAAAATTGAGATTCTGATTAATCTGTTGTTCATTTTAGTATATTACGTATGTTTTTTAATTTGTTTTCCTTAATATAAACGGAGTGCATAACAAAGATTATTCAAAGTTTCCTTTTAAAGCGTCTAATAAAAAAAATGAAAATATCTGCTACATCATCTCTTATTGTTCTGAACTTTCAAACGGTCATATCCTTCAAAATTATATATAGCTAGATATAGTTTAAGAATTTAAGATGAACCAATATAAAAAATAGTATTATCTATTCTTCGTTTTTGTGCTATATGGTCTCATGGTGCTCATCGTTTTTTTTTAGATGATATATGTTTTATTCTTTACAGCTATTTAAGTACAAATTCTATTAACCTCTTTTGGAACCACTTATTCCTACAATAAACCATATATAATACTAAAGTCTAAAAAAACATCAATTCTTAAAGTTCTGAAATTTGAAAGTATATATAAAAGTCTAAACGAAGCAAATTATAATTTTTAAGTTTAATTTTTAAATTATCATTTTTTAAAAACACTTTTAAATGTACTTTTTAAAATTAAAATATAGTTTTATTACGAAATCTAATTTGGATTGGATTATTTTAATATTATTCAGGTATAATAGACTATTATAAATGATTGTATGATATAAGTTTTATGTTTGGAAAAGATAAAATAATTCTAAGATAAATTAATTGATTTGGATTGTTTAAAATAATCACTTTTATATTGTAATATTATAAATGAGAAATAAAATCATTAATAATTGTTTATTTTATATTAAAATTGATCAATCGTTGGAGAATTCTTTTTTTTTTTTTTTG
>Ga0209489_109804_pt1 | contig 11502 bp, 9 predicted proteins | sample SiratrowhiteBW_FD_187527 | JGI IMG/M metagenome (GOLD analysis project Ga0209489, IMG submission 187527) | Root nodule microbial communities of legume samples collected from California, USA - Siratro white BW (SPAdes) (version 2) | ecosystem: Host-associated > Plants > Roots > Nodule | place: USA...
ATCTTTTAAAAAAAAAAAAAAAAAACTTGTAAAATGAGATTTAAAATCACTTCTATACTATAAACTCGCTTCATCTCAAGACTGTTAAGTATAGAGTATCTCTACTAGTTCATGTCTTAGAGACATGATAATACATAAATCCATAGATATATATATTGAAAGATAGAGAGATATAGGTATGTTTATAAGATGAGCCTCCTTCCCCCAGAACCAGTTTGACGTTGGCAATTGAAATAGACAGCAGCAACTGGTGAACCAAGATTGTAATATTCGGCAAAATCTCTGGTGATGAAATTTTGGCGCCATCCAGGAGCATGTATGGACTGTCTACCAGGTTGTTGAAACAACACAAATACTAAACGATGAATCCCTGATGTTGGTCTTGGACTTTCATAACTCACTATCTCTTCTCCTGTTAATATCATAATCAAATCATTTTAAACATAAACAAAAAAACTCATTCCATCAATATCTTTCTTTTGTCATTTTGAGAAGCGTAACGTTAGAAATATTTAATTTATAAATATAAGTTATTTGGATATAAACAATAGTTGTAGCCAAATAAATAGTAAAAGGGTCGAAGAAAAAAACGGTAGAAAAACTGGTAAAAAGAATGAGTAGGGTACGTACCAAAGTTTGCCCCTGTTGTCGCTGGAATATTGATTACCAACCTAAACATCCACTGAAGTTTAGATGATTTCTAAGATAATCGTAATTATAAGCTACTAATTATTAACAAAAATGGTGTATGCTAAGAAACACACAGATTTGATAACATACATCCATTTTTTTAATAAAAAAAACTTTAGCAGGTTATATCTTACGTATGTTTACAAGTTTGTTCGCAAATTTTGATTATGTATTTTAATATATATATATATATATATATATATATATATATTTATTTATTGAGTGTGTATTTATATATGTATGCATATTAATTTAATATCAAAGATAACCTACTTATTAAAATTACCTAAACGTTATATTAAAAGAACATATATAATGATCATTAGTGTTATGTAGAGATCATCTTTTATTGCACATATTCAAAGTTCCCACAATTTTAAAAGATCAACTATTATGATAAAAATAGTTCTAGTGAGACCCATTAATTATTATAAAATAATTGATGAATCAAGATTAAAAGTAATATATAATTAAAATTGAAATATAATTACAAAAACCAATAGGTTTTTATAATTAAACTTTGGTTTCAATTATTTATTAATTACTTTTTAATCTTGATTCAATGATTATTTTTATGTTTTATTATAGATAATTCAACATAAGTTTGAATGAGAGAAAAAGAATAGGACGGAGATAAAAGTTTAAAACTATTATTATATTGGAGTGAAAGTAGAAAGAAAGATTTTTTTTCTTTTCAATTTTGTCGAAGCCAACCATTATTGACACATTTTATTATTTATTAAAATTTAGAATTTAGGGTGTAACATTTCATATTTTTTATATAATAGTAACTTTATTATATAGAAATTGATATCATTTACCGACTCTGATTCCTATATATCTTTTTAATAAATTCCGATCAATGAAGTGTGTATTATGTTAGAAAATGTTTGGTAGTACTCTTTCCTTAAAAGAAACTTTCAGTACTCCTCTTCTAGAAAAATACCTTCTCTATGCAAATTTTTTTTAGTGTAGAATCAAATATAGTAAAAATTAACACTGTTATATTGTTCACTCGTACTTGTCACCATAACATTTTATAGTAATTACTTTAACTCTTCCAAAATCATGTTGAGTGTAGTTTTAATTGATTGAAAGTATAACAAATGATCAAAATTAAACTAAAAAAGTAAACTGACAAGTTATGTATGTAACATATATTAGTTATCTTGCGTTTGTTCAATCATTTTTTATATTTCTAGAAGTATTTACGTAGAGTTAATTATATTAATTACAATACAAAAAAAAAAAATTGTGATGGGAGAGATGAATACGAAACCAAGACCCATTGGGCCATGACATGACGTACCCCACCCCCCCTTTCTTTCTGTATCCTATTATTTCTTTTTTTTTTCCTCTCCACCATTTATGGTGCTTAATGATTCAATATGACGCGTTAAAAAAGTTTAAATTGTGATTAAATTTTCAGATTTCTCAATTTGAAAATATATTTAAAAAATTTAGAATATATTTTCAGATCTCAAAAATAAATTATATAATCTGAAATATATTTTTAGATTATATATTTTAAAGTATATAAATTGTTGAATTTGAAACATATTTTCGATATACAATTTAAAATATATTTTAAAATTGTATAATTGAAAATGATTCTATTCACTCAGAGCATTTGGACTTTGTCAACTCTATGGAAGTTTAAGAAGAAAGTAGGAGGTGCCAAAAGGAAACCTCCTCAGAATATAAGAAACCTAAGCCCACACTGCCATAAGCGCATGCAGATTTTGGGTCAAACCTTCCGTCAAAATCGTTGAAGATGACGAGAGGGTTGAAGGAGGAGCTGCTGCCGGTGACGAAGGTTCGGGTGTTCCATGTATTCACATACCAACACGTGGCAAATCAAGACAAAAAAGACAGAATTATGCAGAAAGTTAAACATCTATCAGAAAGTTTCTGATATCTAAGTAATGCTTAATGTTTACGATGTAACAAGCATGTAATGAAAAGCTTCCAGAATATCCAGCAAAAATAGTGATTCAGATAACAATTGAGAACTTACCAGTGAAGATATTCCCTCATACTAGGGTTACTTGGGCTTGGTGCATCTGGGTCCACCATAACCTACAACATGAGTGCATGCATGATTTAACTAAATACTTTTTGGTGACTAACTATGAATGATACGAATCATAGGAATATTTAAGGTTTAGGGTTTAAAAAAGTTTGAGGTTGTACCAATGTGTAAAGGGTCCTGAGATCATCGCCACCAACCTCAACTCGTGGATTGTTGATTATTTGGGAGGGTTTGAGTTCACCACTGTTCATGACTTCTTTGTTATTGCTGTAGATAACTCTGAGAGGGATGGAACATGCAAAGGGCTCAAGAACATCTCCTACTACACGTCCAACAACAAGAGGGTTCGTTGTGCCACGCATGATTTCAATATATGCCTTTATTTTTTTTCTCACTTTCTTGCTTATAATTATGATGGGGGAAATGTCTTCCCTTTATATATGTTTTAGTGTGTGAGTTTTACCAACTGCTGTAACATCAACAGATTCTGACTTTTCTTCTTTTCATTTTATTCGGGACAAACTGGGAACCAGAAAGAAATCAGTGTGAGCGAAAAACTAAATCATTTATTGTCGTTATTATGTTCCTGCAACACCAAGTCAATTGTTATAAAATTTTGATAAAGTTTAAGAATAAATTCTCTAGTATATTAGTATATGATTGCTTGTGAAAAAACTAAAATTTGCAGTACAAGTTCTGTAACAATCTTATAAACAATGATAAATGACACAAAGTGCATTCACATGCATTTGCATTGAATTGCCAAAAGAAAATAAAACATCAAGGTCTTTCCTAGTTGTTTGTGATATAAAAGTATCATTGATTACTATTCTACCCGCTAGTTGTAAAGTATGATATAAAAGTATTATTTATTATTATTTTATTCCTTGAAATTTTTAATTTTTAATTCTTATTTGATTAGTTTAAATGGAAGATGATTTTTTTTATCTTTAAATATTTCATTTTTATGCCTTCCTCACCAGGTGTTAGAATTGAAGCGGAATTCAATTATTATTAATAATTTGGTATTATATCTCAACAAATTAAAAAAAAAGTTTTAATTGAATTTCTTTATTCAGGACATTAGTTGATTTTTAATAGTTAAATTAGGTCTTTAAAGTAGTTCTTCACATATTAATAAATTACTTTTTACACGCCTTTATTTGAACTTAAAATACATCTCTGACCTAACCAGTAAAAACCATAATCATCTTATATTCACAAAATTAATGGAACACTAACATATAAATAAGAGCAGTGTTTGATGGATCCTCACTGTATTACTTAAAATAGAGAAATTTACTTAGCATTTAATTCCTTTAAAATAGAGAAATATTTAAATTTAGGAATTTTGACTTGAATAGATTAAAGAGATGTATTGGATTAGGAATTCAAGTTATATTTGAAAATTTTATAAAAAAATCATGATACTCAATATTGATCTATCTCATTTTGTAATTTTGAGAAAATAGTCAAATTTAGAATAAAAGACTCTATAATTATTTGTTATATTAATTTATATTTACCATCGTTGAGATTTATGACCAATATATAACTAATGTTTAAGAATAGATATTACTTTATTTATTTATTTTTCAAACAAAATAAAAGGGTTGAAGTTTTTATTTTGAACCGTTCTTATTATTCAGATAAATTATTTTTATACCATAATTATTTTTTTAATAAAAGTATAACAAATTCAATATAATATTTAGTTAAGAATTTTTGCAACTTATAAGCATGATGCAGGTTTTAAAAGTATAAACATTTCGATGAATCATTTTTAGGACAAATTTCAATGAATTTTACTTAGTAGGGCATATAAATAGCATGTCCATAATTATTTCATTTAAACCTTTTAGACTTTTCTGACTCTTTCCTTTCATATCACTTATGATACTTTTATTTTCTCTCATTATACACTATATATATATATATATATTTTTTTTTTCTTTTTTTCTTGTTCGAAAGTCTTATAGTTATTCATGAGCACAACATGATAAATTTGCCATAAATTTTCAATTAAATCAATAAATGAATATTTATCTTCAGTTATCTGATAACGGGTTATTTTTCTAAATTACATATAATTATAATTAATCAACATAAGAGGGTGAATGAAAATATGTGGATTCACGGAGAACTATATATTATAGAAGAACACGAAGTTAAAACGCAATTAGCTATTAGAAGATTTGGAAAATCATTACATATATATTTCTTAATATAACTTCAAATATAGTACTAACTCTATATTATTTTACATATTTTATATTTCATTTTTATACTTAAAATAATTTACATTTCAAAAAAATATAACTCTGAAAATCCTTGCTTTATACTTTACATATTTTCTTATTATAAATATTGAGATATCATAAATCATATATTCTCCACTGAGTTTGTCCTCACTCAATCACTCTCTTAATATACAAAGAGTATATGCGATGAAATGGGTGATTGTGAATGTCTAGAGAATATTAACAAAATTTGTTCACAATAAAGGCTTTGATTCCCTCACCTTTTGAATCTTCCTATCAAAATATAGCAATTGAATTTCCATGACCTCATAATATTGCCATCATTGAAATTATTGCATCGTTCAGTTTTCATTTGCAAAATAACTAATGCATTATTTGACTTTGTTTGTTGAATGCAAGGTTTGTACAGCTTATTTCTAGATAAATAATCATTTAGGTATGTAATGATGTACAACCCAATAGAAGGAAACGAGGTCTACAAGGAAGAAGGAAGACGCAGTTCGAGGCCCAAAATAAAGAATTCCAAGCTGGGAGACTATGTGTAGGGATAATCTTTGTATTTAGGGAGAGAAGAGAGAGAATGGAGGGGGACAATTTTCTGACAATTCTGTTAATTTCTCTTGCGGAATATTTTTATAGTACGGGCTGATAGTAATATTCATCATTTTCTTCTGTCATTTTTTTTAAGATCTTTTCGATTCCTCTGATATACGTTACAACTGGTGCTTTCATTGCATTCCTTACCTAACATGGCTGAAAACACTCGTTTAAAAGACCTCTCTGCAAATGTTTCCAAGCTTCTTGAAACATTAGAAAATGATCGTTTGGAATACAAAAAGAGATTTGAGACATTAGAAGACACCTTGGATTCCTTGTTGAAGCAGCAGCGCAGTCCAGGTCACCATCACCAGCAATATCTGGACGAAAACAGTGGGACTCCAAGTACCTTGTCACAACAACCATTTCAGGTGAGAAATATCAAGCTGGATTTTCCATGATTTGATGGTTCCGAGGTCCTTCAATGGATTTTCAAAGCGGAACAATTTTTTTATTATTATAATACACCTGATGTTCAACGTATCACCATCGCTGCCATCCATTTGGATAAAGATGTTGTGCCCTGGTTCCAGATGACAAACCGCGCTACACCATTTCATTCATGGCTCGATTTCACACGGGCTCTAGAATTAGAATTCGGGCCTTCTCCTTATGAGTGTTCGCGTTCTCAACTCTTTAAATTAGTGCAATTGCATACAGTACAAGATTATTATAACCAATTCACTACTCTAGCCAATCGTGTTCAAGGGGTCACCACAGAGGCCTTGATAGATTGCTTTGTGGGTGGTCTGAAACCTGACATTCAACGCGATGTTATTGCTCAATCGCCTATAACACTCCTTCGTTGTGTGTCTTTGGCTAAACTTTATGAAGAAAAGTATAATACTAAGCCCAAATCTGTGTTCCAGCAAAATCCAACACGGGCTTCATATGCAACAAACCATAATACATCTTCCCAATCTCTAAGATCCACAAACCTCCCACCACTGCTGCAGACACCATTACCCACTTCACACCATAATATTTCAAAATCTACCCCTGTGAAACGCATGTCACCTATGGAAATGCAGTTGCGACGTGAGAAAGGTTTATGCTATACATGTGATGAGAAGTTTACAGCCTCTCATAATTGTCCAAACAAACAGTATTTACTGTTCTATATGGATGGTGATGATGAAACTGACCAACCACCCCCTATAGATGCTGAGGACGTCACACACTTAGAAGACCAGACCCTATCATATAATGCCTTGAAAGGTTCAAGTGGATACGGCACAATAAAATTCAAAGGCATTATCAATGGCTTAGAGATCCACATATTGTTGGATAGTAGTAGTTCTGATAACTTCTTGCAACTTCGCATTGCAAATCATCTAAAACTACCTCGCACTGCTGCGCCTAACTTCTAAGTGCTGGTGGGAAACGGCCATTCCTTGGTAGCTGAAGGATTGGTTAACCAATTGAAGGTCTCGGTACAGGGTTATATGTTAACAATTCCAGTCTATATTCTACCAATTTCTGGTGCAGATTTGGTCTTAGGCGCTGCTTGGCTTGCTACACTTGGACCTCATATAGCAGATTATAGTACACGCACATTGAAATTCTACAGTGATAATAAATTTGTTACTTTGCAGGGAGAGCATCCTCAATTGCCCAGTCATGCTGAATTTCACCAAATGAGACGAATCCATAATACCCATGCCATTGAACAGCTTTTTACAATGCAGCACATTCCTCAACCATCAGGGTTTGAATCGCTGCCCAGCATTCCAGCAGATATGGATCCACAATTGCGTCAACTATTGCAACATATATTCACTTATTTGGCACACCAACCACATTACCACCTTGTAGAACCCATAATCACAAAATTTCTTTAAAGTACGAGGCAACACCGGTTAAAGTGAGACCATACTGGTATCCACACAGTCAGAAATAGCAGATTGAATTAATGGTGCAAGAGATGCTGGAAGCGGGTATAATTACACCAAGTACGAGTCCTTTTTCATCACCAGTCATCTTAGTTAAAAAGAAAGATGACACGTGGAGATTTTACACGGATTATAGAGCTCTCAATGCTCTTACAATCAAAGACAGTTTTCCCATTCCCACGGTGGATGAATTAATTGATGAATTATACGGCTCTCAATACTTCTCTAAAATTGATCTTCGAGCAGGGTATCATCAAATCTTGGTAGCTGACAATACTATGAGTGGTTGGCAATGCCATTTGGGCTTACTAACGCCCCGGCCACATTCTAAAGTCAATGAATGAAGTTTTCAAGAGCTTTCTAAGGAAATTCGTCTTGGTCTTCTTCAATGATATTCTCATTTATAGCCCTTCATGGCAGCTTCATTTGGAACACTTGGAATTGGTGCTCCAACTTTTGCAACAACATCAGTTGTTTGCAAAATTTTCAAAATGTTGTTTCGGGTTAAGGCAGGTGGATTATTTGGGACACACTATATCAGGGGCGGGCATAACTATGGAAACAGCCAAAGTCATTGTTGTTTTGAATTGGCAAAGTCCCAAAACGGTGAAGCAATTGAGGGCATTTTTAGGTCTCACGGGTTATTATAGAAAGTTTATCAAAGGATATGCTTCCATGGCAGCTCCCTTAACAGAAATGTTGAAAAAGGATAACTTTTACTGGACATCTGAATCTACAATTGCCTTTGAGCAACTCAAGGCAGCTATCACAGCAGCACCAGTATTAATTTTGCCAGACTTCACTAAACCTTTTATATTGGAAACAGATGCCTCTGGTGTTGGAATTGGTGTTGTGTTAAGCTAATCTAACAGACCCATAGCTTACTTCTCCAAAAAGCTCACACCACGGATGCAAGTTCAATCAGCTTATGCCCGTGAATTCTATGCCATCACTGAAGCTATCTCCAAGTTCAGACATTATCTGCTGGGCCACAAATTTGTTATCAGAACTGATCAAAAAAGCTTGAGGTCTCTCACTGAACAGACTGTCAACACACCTGAACAGCAGAATTGGCTACATAAATTATTGGGTTACGATTTTACAATTGAATATAAGCCAGGCAGGGAAAATGCAGCTGCAGATGCTCTATCACGATCCTTTTTAATGGCCATTACACAAAACCAATCTCAGCTCTTACATCAAATTCGGGATGCCGTGAATGAAAACACAGAATTAAAGGCAATATTACAGCTCTGCCTACAGAACCAACATTATTCTGTTGCTGATGAATTACTGTTATGGAAGGGACGCTTGGTAATTCCCAAAAGCCATTCTCTCATCAATACAATCCTACATGAGTTACACGACACAATGATAGAAGGTCATTCAGGTTATACTCGAACCCTCAAACGTGTTGCTGCACAGTTCTATTGGCCTAAGATGCATGTGGATATTAGGCAATATGTGCAACAGTGTTTGGTATGTCAGCAAGCCAAGCATGACACTACCCTTCCAACGGGATTACTTCAACCCCTTCCAATTCCAAACCAAATTTGGGAAGACATTGCCATGGATTTTATAACACACTTGCCACCATCTCACAGTCATACAGTCATATTGGTTGTCATAGACCGATTATCAAAATATGCACACTTGGCTAGCCTCAAAGCTGATTTCAATTCCAAGATCGTTGCAGAATTGTTTATTAAGAACATAGTCAAATTACATGGCTTTCCCAATTCTATTATATCTGATCGTGATAAGATTTTTACAAGTCAACTCTGGCAGCATATTTTCAAGGCAAGTGGCACTACTCTCAAGTTTAGCACAGCATACCACCCACAGACAGATGAGCAATCTGAGGCACTTAATAAATGCATCGAAATGTATCTGCGCTGTTTCGTTTTTGATAACCCGAGAGACTGGTCCAAATTACTTCCATGGGCAGAATTTTGGTATAACACATCTTACCATCATAGTACCGGAATGACTCCCTTCAAAGCGGTATACGGTCGGGACCCTTCTTCCATTATTAAATATGCCATCAACAAACAGGATCATCCAGATATGCAAAACCTTCTCTTGCAACGTGATCAAACTCTGGCACAGTTAAAAATTCACCTCCATAAAGCTCAAGAATACATGAAGGCGCAAGCTGATTCCAAACGTCACCACCTCCAATTTAATGTGGGTGACATGGTTCTGGTCAAACTTCAACCCTATCGCCAGCACTCCCTCCAACTTCGCAAAAATATGAAACTCAGTCTTCGCTACTTCGGCCCTTTTTCCATCATTGAAAGAATTGGCAACGTTGCTTATAAGCTTCAACTTCCTCCTTCTGCAAAAATTCACCCTGTTTTTCATTGTTTGCAGCTGAAGCCATGTAAAGGAGATCATACTGCATCTTATATTCCTCCAACCATGCTCCAAAATCCAGATTCTTTGCACCTTGAGGACAAGGCTGCTCTCGATGGAGATGGTATTGTAATGATGGACAACCCAATAGAAGGAAACGAGGCCCACAAGGAAGAAGGAAGACGCAGTTCGAGGCCCAAAATAAAGAATTCCAAGCTGGCAGACTATGTGTGGGGATAATCCTTGTATTTGGGGAGAGAAGAGAGAGAATGGAGGGGGACAATTTTTTGACAATTCTGTTAATTTCTCTTGTGGAATATTTCTATAGTACGGGCTGATCGTATTATTCATCATTTTCTTCTGTCATTTTTCTTAAGATCCTTTCGATTCCTCTAATATACGTTACAAGGTACTACTTATTTTTATTCAATACTTTATAAAATTTTAAACATAGGAAGTGTTAGGAAAATCAAGGGGAGAAACATCAAGGAGACAAACAAGAATGAGAAAAGGACATGACATCACCTTCAACCCAAAACCTTAAGACATTTGGTTTGTAGGTCATCTTTCTTATATGATGCTAAACTTTCTCATTTTTATTCAATGTGAGACTTAGACTCACACTTGGATACCTAACAATCTTTCCCTCCAGTGAGAGGCCATCTTTCACATTAATACACTCTCCCTCAAGCCAAAGCAAATACAAGTATCTTACTCACAAACGATCCTTATTTGTATTGTCGTTTACACCCAAAACCTTAAGGTATTGGGTTTGTGGGTCTTCTATGTTATATGTTGCTCAACTTTCTCATTTTTATTCAATGTGAGACTTAGACTCACACTTGGATACCTAACAACAAACATTTTTCTTAAGTCTTCTATGTTGTTCTACAACCTTTTTCTTAGTCTAATTTCTCAACAGAAAACTTAAAAATGTTCTTAAAATAAAATTATATTCACACAAGATCATTAGGGTGTGTTAGTGATAGGAATGAGTTTTGAAATTCAAAATAATTGTTCTAAGTTCAATAAGATCGTGCTAACTTTTAGCACAATCATGTTTTTCTCTTTAAATCAATTTCTCTTTAAATATGTTTAATTTTCTATCATATTTTCTTTTTTACTCCAAAATATACATCTTTGTTGTGCACATAGACAAAATAGATTATAGTTTAATCAAATTTTATATGTTAATAAGACAAAAATTTCTTTACAAATAACTGAATGCAATAAACATAGGTTGAACAAACATCATTAGCTTGACTTCACCGAAAATATTTTTAATTTGATATCATCCTAATATCAATATTGGCGGAATTATCTTTTACTCAACCTTAACCGATTTGTTCTAGTCTTAACTAAATTATATTTAGTGTAATTTTGACACAATTATCTTTAGTTCAGTTTTGATCAAAACATCGAGTCTTTTAATATAGACATATTTGATCTAGTCACAACCAAAACTTTCTTAAAGAGATCTTAATAATGCCATCTTCAAATTATGAAGTCAAGATCTTTTAAGTTGGTGTTAAATTAATAATACATCAATATAACTAATAATTAGAGTATTAATTCTGATAATTAATTTGATATATGTTTATTTTATATATATATATATATATATATATATATATATATATATATATATATATATATATATATATATATATATATA
>Ga0209489_109807_pt1 | contig 11496 bp, 6 predicted proteins | sample SiratrowhiteBW_FD_187527 | JGI IMG/M metagenome (GOLD analysis project Ga0209489, IMG submission 187527) | Root nodule microbial communities of legume samples collected from California, USA - Siratro white BW (SPAdes) (version 2) | ecosystem: Host-associated > Plants > Roots > Nodule | place: USA...
TAATTAAAATGGTTGCCTTGAGACTAGAGTTCTCAATAAGAAAAAAATTGGTTAGTCAACCTTTAAGAGATATAACTCAACTTGTAAACAAAGTTCAAGGAATCCAACATATAACACTTAAAAAAACGTTTAAAACATATGAAAAGCATTTGAGGAAAGATAGTAGCTTTTTGGATCAAGAACCAACAATTGAATATGAAAATTTAGAGGAAGATAGATTATATGAAGAACAAATTGAATTAAAAAGTGGACAATCATTTGTCCATATCATTATCTCCTCAAGAAATTAAATATGATTAGGTAAATAGAACATATATTTTCTATGTTAGGAAGGGTGATAAAATTTTCGATATATTGTTGAAGGATAAACAAATACAATTAAGTAATGATCCTAAACTCCTTTCGAATGAATAGAAAAACAGTAAAAAAATATAATAAATATTATAATGTATTTGTTCATTTTACCAATAATTATATACCTTTTAGAAACATGATCCAAGACACGATTAACAAAAGAAGGTTAAAAGTTATTAAGAAAGGAAGGTTGAAGTTTGAAAAGAAATCAATGAAGGTTGATATCGATCCTTTCAATGAGCAAGTGGCAATTGTCAAGCCAATCATGATCATTGATACTGTTGGTGATATCAATCCTTAACATGTAAGGCCAAAAATGATTGAGGACACAATTGAAATGTAACTAAGCTTGTTTGAGCAAGAGGGAAAACGAAGTGTACCCAAAAGTTAGAGAAACACTACTCAACTACCTTACTCAAAAGAGAGAAAGTGATGAAGATGTCTCCTAATGTCCAAGATGTCAAGGCTTTCAATCAAAGTTCAAGTCAAGATTGAGCTAGAAACCAACAACATAATTTCAATGTCAAGGGAAAGCAAGCTAAATAAATGTTAATGCATACTAACTCAAGGACTAGGTCCACATTCTTATGAAATACAAATGTGCCAACAGGTCAGTGGGTGAAGAGTCCCCTTTTATTAGGCATTTACTGAAAATTTGGAAAATAGAATTCATTTTAGTGAAGGCCTTTAACGGTTATTATCCCCTTTTGAACATACCTAGATTTCATAGAATTCAATATGGTTCACAACCTTAGGTTGGAAACATGTCCAAATCCCAATGGTGAATAAAAAGTGTTGGACTTGAAGAGTGTCCTAAGGCTCTTTTGAATATGTTTTGATGATAATGATGATTAAAACATAAAGATGTTGTAAATGTATAGTGTTTTTGCTTTCATTGTATGTTGTTGAGTCTTTAACACAAGATATTCCCAAGGTTTTAATTTTGCACACAACCAAGATAAAATGAATAAAAAAGAAATTAAGGTTTGAAAAGTGAAAATTGTTTTTGAAAAATTGTATAGCGTTGTTAATCAACACAATTTTTAAATAATTGATTAAATAAGGTTTATAATAGAATAATTTATTATCCACCTTCTAACTTCTAATTGATTAATCCAGAAAGCTGGGAAATCATGTCTAAAGATTTTAATCGATTAACATCTTTAATAGTCGATCAAATGTGTGTGTGTGTGTTTTTCTCTTTTTTTTTTTTTTTTTTTTTTTTTTTTTTTTTTTTTTGCATTTATTGCAAAGCATAATTAATTGATTAACACATTTCGTAATTGATTGAAATAGAAAGCAGTCTTACTGTTTCTTGAATTTCAATTAGTCTAATCGATTAAATACTTGAAATAATCGATTAAATGTATTAGACTTTGTTTTTAATCAACATTTTCTTATCTATATAAATAGATTTTTTGTCTCAATCTTTTATATGATAATTAAATTTTGAAAAAGAAAACCCTGAGTGATAAATGTGAGACATGTTAATACTTAAAAGAGCTTACATAATAGTTATAGAAAGAGACTTATAATGACAGTTAATAATTATAATTGAAAATTCCTTGTTCTATATGAGGGCTCTGTTAATGAGGATTGTTTGGTCCTTGTCAGAGGGGTTTTAAGCATTGTCAAAACCTCTTTTTACACTACCAAAATAACAATTCAATAATAGAAAGTATAACAAGAAAATAAGAGTACATAAGACACGAACTTTTAATATGGAAAACTCTTGAATGTAAGGGTAAAAGCATGAGTCATCCAAACCAAATAAACATATCAATTATGACTAATAAAATATACAAAAAGAATTTTAAACAAGAGCATAAACAATACATACAATCAATCAAAACAAACTATGTAACAATGCTTGAAAATAAAAAAGAAGATGAAAAACTTCAAAAAAAGAGTTGTTACTATTCACAACATTTCTTACTATCTAGACCTTTAATCAACAATCCAATTGTTGAAAACAAAGAATCATCCCTTATAAACATGTTTTTCAAACCATGAACAAATTTTTAGTTGTAATTTGAAAATTTACAGTCTAGTGGATATGTGAAAATCACAATAATGATTCCCTTTTTCCTTCTCTATTTCTTGTCATATTTTCAATAATGAACCATACACAAGTATTGCCCAACTCTTTCACTTAAATAGGTGAGATTTACACAATTGGACTTATTGTCCATATTTAAAAATAATTAATAGAATTAAATTGAGATTACCAAGTCTTATGCTTTGAAGACATTCCCTGTTCCTCTCCTTCGCTAATGGATCATTACGAAGTCTATGTGTTAATTTTATCATTTGTTTCTATTTATTATTTAGTGTAACCTATATAAAGGTTATGTAATGTAGTTCTTAATTTCAACAAGTAAATATAATACATTCTGAACTCATATAATTCTACTGACCATGCAGTCATTCTGCCAATTAGCTTTGGTTTTTGTAACACCTGCTTGATAGGGTAATCGGTGCATATAATAATGTTAAAGCTCTGGAAATAGTGTCTAAGTCTTTGTGCCAAGAATATAAGAGATAATACAGGTTTCTCGATGACTTGGTATCTTTCTTCAGCTGGTTGTAGAGTTCAATTGGTGAAATAAATAGGATGTTATTTCTTTACATCTTGATAGACTAGAACCGAGCCCAACATCGAGTGAGATACTACCAAGTAAAATATGAGTGTGGAGTGTGGCAGTGGACTTACCAGTATAGGAAAAAAAGGAAACACTTCCTCATACTCCTCGTCACACTTGAATTTCTTTGCTTCTTTCAATAGCCTAAAGAACGATTTGACCTTCTTGTTGAGTTTGAGTAAAAACCTTGAAAGAGCTACAAGCTTCCCATTAAGGTGTTGGACTTCTATCAGGTTACTCAGACTCCTCATTCTTATTATAGCTTCACACTTGTCTGGATTGACTTCTACTCCCCTCTGAGTTATAAATGGGGTTAAGCCAACACTTAGGAGGAAGTCTAGAAAAAGTCACGTGTAAGACTCATCTAGAGAGAACCTTAACAAGAGTAGAAGTGTTGAATATATTTTGGCAGCAATTCAATATATTTATCAAAATTATTTTACACGAGGAGAACACCTCTATTTATAAGAAAAAAATTAAGACTAATGCTAACCTTAACCCTAGCTTGTATGACAAGCTTCTTAAAAACTCTCCTTATCAAGCCATGAATGGAGGGGATCCTCTCCATTGGTAAGGTGACATGTGGTAAGAAGCATGGGAAGCATGTGTAGGTGTCACTTAAGGCCTAGCTCATCCTCTAGATGCTAACTCTCTCTCTCTCTCTCTCTCTCTCTCTCTCTCTCACACACAGGGTTAGGGTTTGGCCTAAATACAAAGTCCAAATACAATGCTCGAAATTTAAATTCCTATACTACCTTCGCCCAAAATACAAGGCCCAAAATCCTATTTTACTTGCCCCAAAATACAAGGCCCAAAATAAATTCTACACTACTTTATACAATGTTTTATAAGTAGAGGTTTTATATTCTTGAAGCTCCAAAAGTCTCTAAAGTGATTTTCTTCAATTTTGAACTTGGGTCTAAAAGTTTGTTTAGAGGCCCAAACAAGCCCAATTAGGCCCAAATTTGTTATAAGCTCCAAAATTAAGGCTCTAGCTTAGTGACTTTTTTATTCTTGTATGTAATGTTGGATCGGGAATAACAGGACAAAACTCAACGACCTGCTCTGTGTGTTGTATTCGTGCTTGCAAATTCTGCTCAGACTAGTATGTAATCCGATCTTGGTGTATTATGGTGAGTTACTCTTTGAGAGCCTACAACCCATCACAACGTTGATTTAATAGAAGTTTCAGGTCCTTATTGAACTTGTTCTATATACCAACGATGACATTCTCGACATTTTCTTCATTCTTTTGGAGAATAAACTCTATAGGAGCTTTTAGGATATTAAAGAAATATGAGCTTATTTCACGATAGAATGATGTTAATGGTATAGTTTGACTTCTGGTGAGTATCATAAAAGTTGTAGTCTAGAAATAGTTTTACTCAAACTCCATAATGGATGTCAAATATTTTTATCAAAACTGTACCAGAACCACCCAAAAAGAGGCTTTTAATAAATTGAGCTTTTAATAAATTGAGCTTTAATCGAATTCTATATTGTAAAGAATAATTGCCAAACTTATTGGTAAAACAATGAGTAAAGATCCACCTAGAGTTCAAGTTAACAAGATTTAAATAAGTATTTTAATAAGTAAGTAAAAATAAATTAAGTAATTTACACTAAATTTATAAGCTTTAATTGACGTTCAAAAATAAATTATTACTAAATATAAACTACTTAATCCACTACAACAAAATCAGTTTTTCAAATTAATCGAAGTCATTCAAATTCGTAAATAATTTGACCAGTAATTTTTATAAGCGGATAATCTTAATTCATTAAATTTTGATACTGGTAGTAAAAATATATATTATTTTCAACATCTCTACCTCTTAACATCTAGTATTTTATTATCATATGTATAAACAAATTTAATATCAGGTACATCGCTTCTGACAAGTTACTAACAAATATAATATAGATTTTTGTGAAAGATACCCTTTTAAACTAGTCATTCTATGGTGTATGCATAAATAAATTACGGACAAATATATATTATAGATTTTTCTAAGGATCTCTTTGTGAAATTACTATATTAAGTAAGTCATTTCGGACTAACCAAAACTTATTTTGTAACTTTCAACTACGCAAGAGACATTTACAAAACGGCAAATTTCTAAAACCAAAAGTCATTGTTATAGATACATTTTTTTTCTTAAGAGAATTACATCATTTCTTACAAATATGAATTAGAAATTATAAAAACCATATTTAAAACGTTTTTTTTATCTTAAACTTCAAATTTAAAAAAATTAAGTTTCAAAACATGATTTTTTTATAAAAGTAGTATTTTCATACATGATTAATCCATGTTTATAATTTAAAAATAAATCTATTTTAATAATTTAAAAAAATACACCAGTAACCTATAAAGCTTTGAAACACATAAAGTCAGCCACCCGTTGCTGTATTTCTCTTTCTTCATCTACTATTTATCAAACAAAATAAAAGAAACGTTCTCTTCTCTTCTACTGTTGCACAAATCACCGTTCATTCAATCACCGCCGAATTCAAATCATTGGACCGAAATCAGACGGCTCATATTTTAATTCACGTTTTAAATTTGTTTCGGACATGCATACATATTTTACTTTTCCAAATTATGGATTCTCAAATTACAAACAATGTGATTATTAACTAATACAATATCATTTTAGATTCAGAATGAAATATGTAATATATTTTAATTGAAGTTTTCTTTTTGCAAATTTTATTATTGAACTTTTAATTTTTTGAATTGTATCATTAAATTTTTTATTTCACGCATTTAAAAGTAAATTTTTATCATCTAATTTTAAAATTAAATATATTTATCAAGTTAATACATTAACGGCGCGGTGAGACAATAAATAAAGTGAAAAATGTCACGACGTGATAAAAATAAATTAAATTGATATGTTTAATATATTCATTAGAAATGATGATCTCACCACCATACTTTTAAATATTAATATATTTTATTTAATTTATTTGTACTTTATTTAGGAAACTAATTTGGAATTTTAAGATTTTAGTTTATTTAGTAATGTTCGTATTAACACACTGGTTAACTTATATTTTTAATATTTTATTTAAGTTTATGTTTCGGATAATGGTAAAAACAAGCAATACATCTGTCAAAAGCTATATAGTAAGATAATATGAGAAAACTATATACAGAAACTTAAAAAAAATTAAAATAATAAATATAATTAATAATAGCTATGATAATTTTCTAAGATTTTATCGAGATAACTTTTGCGATATAGTCAGTACACAGTAGAATATTGCAAATAATTAAATAAAAAGGTATTATAAGTGAATATTAGTTTAATAAATTTTAATTTAAATATAAAATTTCAAAAAAAATTAAAGATTATATTTATTCTATAAACGCTGGACTATTAGCTAATAACTATTTTATGAAAGATAACTAGTCTAAATAAGTAAAAATTGTGAAAATATTTCTGTATATTCATAGAAATATATAGTAATATTAGTTTGGGGAAGTCACTCCAAATATTTAATCTAATTTTTTATAATTAATTATTTAAATTTTATTTTACCATCTAATAATTTTTGTAGGTTGATATTCTAAACATTATCACATTAATATACAAGTGATTATTTCAATAATTTTATACACAAATTTATGCTTCATATGACTAAAGAAATAATGTCGTTATTGATTTTGATTACATTATATTAGACTTTCTAAATTGATATTTAATTAAAAAAAAAAAAAGAGATGTGGATATAATTTTGAAAACTCTTCACGTTAAAATTAGTTAAATTGATGTTGTTTGTAAAAGATAGATATAAAAGTTAATTAGGTTAACCTCTCATATTAACTTTTATTTTAATCCTTTATAAGCTTTGTATAGTGTGTTTTTATTTAGTTGTTTTTCTTTCTACTTTTCTTTTATCTCTAGGCCGTTTACATGGTATATGGTATATAAAAAATTTAAAAAATAAGGATATCAATGGATATTTGTTAGAAAATGAGTTGATTAATGACTCTTTTATTGTGATTAGTATAGTCATTTTTTTTAAATCATATTAAAGTCATTCTTAATCGATTGTTTGATGATTTTGATAATTTTGTTATTTATATATTTTCTCACTTGATTCATATAATGTTGATGAAATTGAGACTTTTTTCTTTAAACAATAAAAGGGATTTGAGAAAAGAAAGCATTATGGGATTCTCTTGATTTATGCCAATATTGCTTCAGCCCATTCACATTGACATTATTCAAATTTTGGATGCGGTCATGATAATTCTAGAGACGATTTTAGAGAGAATAGATTATATTGTAGAAGAGCTTAAAGGAATGGCAGTGTAACATATTCAAGCTATGAAATAACATATTCAATTTGAATCTCACTGTTCCTAATTGGAGTCAAGCTATGAATGATGAGTATGTTACTGTTGAAAAAAATTATACTTGGAGTTTGGTGGACTTGTCTCTTAATTGCAGAACTATTGGTTGTAAGGTTTTAAAAGCAAATATAGTGTTGACGACAACTTTCAATAGTATAAGGCAAGACTTGTTGCAAAGGAATACAATAAGAGAGAATGATTTGATTTTCATGACACTTTTAGTGTTGTTGCTAAGCCAACTACCATAGAGGTTGTTCTTAGTTTGGTGTAGATGTAAACAACGCTTTCTTGTATGGTGCACTTATGAGTCAATCTCCTAAGTTTTATTCTACAAACAAAGGGAAAGTTTGTAAGTTACAAAAGGCTTTGTATGGATTGAAACAAGTGCCTAGATCTTGGTTTCATAAACTTAGTGCTACTCTTCTTCAATTGGGTTTTCATGTTGCAAAGATTCGTACTGATTCTAACATTCAAGAAATGGAAGCACGTTTAGAGGCATAATTGAAGACACATTTAGAGGCATAAACTTTTGGAGGAGACACTGGCTGATTCTTTAAAAGAACTACGCCTATCTTCCATACGATTTGTACCTCACAACCTCAAAATCAAATCACCTATTGACAATACAACTCCATTCATTCTAAAATCCCAAATATTTGTGTAAATAAGTTTGCAAGTCATAATATACAATAATAAACGATTGGAAGAAGTCAACTTTGTACAAATAAATACACTTTTTTTGAGCAGACATCATGCCACGTTTTGGAGCTATAGATCGAACTTTTATGAGATTCTTTTACATTAAGTCTTATAAAAGCTTCTCTTTCATTAGGTTCACTCCTACCTTTATGTTACTCATATTTATATATATTGATAACATTATAATTACTGACAACCCCAAGTATGAGGTATCTTCTTTAATAAACATATCACATTAAAGTTTTAGCCTCAAAGATCATGGTCCTCTTCATTATTTTCTTCAAATAGAGGTGAATAGGGGATTATTCCTAAGTTAGTCCAAATATATTCGTAAACTTTTTTATAAAGCTAAAATGGATAGTTCTAAGTCTCAACCTACTCCTATAATATCTAGTCTCAAACTCACAACTTTTACTTCAATTTTCATATTTAATCTCTTGATTTACATGTCCATAGTGGGTGGCTTACAATACATTATTAGCATTGAGCCTAAGCTCTTGTACTTCATAAATAAAATTTGTCAATATATATACTAACTTAACAACATATTGAAAAAGCTATAAAACATATTTTTTGATACTTGCATAATAATGCAAATCATGATCAACAATTTCAAATTTGTACTTGTTTTCCTTTCCTAAATTTAATTAGGAGTCTAATCTAAATGATAAAAAACATATTATTAGTTATTATATGTATCTATCTCGTTTCCTAATCATCAAAGGATATCATACAAGAAGTTAAAGCTAAATACAAAGTGTGAGAAAAATATTACCGTTGAACTTATATGGATTCAATTTCTTCTAAGTAAACTATAAATATTACATCTTATCTTTAAGATTCGTTACGAAAATCTTGATATAATTTTATTAGCGGTAAATCTCATGATGTATTCAAGGATAAAACATTTTGAGCTTGACATTTGATCTTTATTTTGTATAGCATAAAGATAGGAGAAAAGTCATTCAAATCATACAATTACCAACTCAATATCAAGACTGGACCTTTATTAATGCTTGTCAAGAAGCAAACTTATAGTGAGCTCTCCCAAACATATAAATCTTAGAAATGATATATAGAATAAATATAAAGTCACTTAGATTAACCTCTTAGATTAATTGTTGTGTGGTTTCTTCCTTCATAAGAGATCGATTTTTAGCATCAAACCATATACAAATATTTGTTTTTCGGTTTTTTTCTCATTTTGGTGTATTTTTTCGTAATAATACCCAAAATGAGCAGAAAAATATTTATTTATTAAAATTGGCAAATTCTGTCAGCTAGATAGGATTTTACATTAAGAAATTCTTCAATGGAGACATGATTTCAGGCTGGTCAAATACAAGTGACATGTTGTCGATTTTAATTAAAGACATTAATTAAAATCTCATTCCTTCCCAAACTCATTTCTCTACAACCATTTTTCATTTATTTGACACTATATTATTAGGTTTAACAACTAAAAAAATAATTAAATAATAATAATAATTAACAAAAACTGTAACAGAAAAATTAAGACAAACAAATTTATTTTAATTTAGAACAAAATAATATAATGATAATAATAGTAATAAGAATAACTTTAATTAAATTCATATAAATTTAAATAATAATAATAATAATAATTTAATGATTATTTTTAAAGAAATAATAATAATAATAATAATAGTAATAATATTCTAACAAGTTTAATTAAAATAGTAACAATAATAATGATTATTATGATTATAATATAATAATTTTTATAAATAAAGAAAATAAAATTTAATAATATAATATCAACTATTTATCAATTGATGATGGTAATTTATTATAATTTGATAAATAGTTCTTATTATAATATTTAGAGTATCTGTTCAAGATTATTTTATTAAATATTATTTTATTTATTTATAAAAGTTAGACAGTTGCTTTCTGCACGATACAAAATGCTTCATGCACTTAACAAATTTTTAAAATATCAATAACGTCCTTGTTATTTTATATATTAAATAATTTTTTTTCTTCTCACATTTACATAAACATCTTTCTCATATTTTGTTTTTTTAATAATAATAAAAATAATGTTAGATGTTGTTAGAAAAAAAAATTTAATAAATACATTTTAAAATAAAAATAATGAAGAAATTATTGACATATTAAACATTTATTAAGTATAAAAAATAATAATATATATTAGAAACAAAGTACCTAAAAATTATTATATTATTATTATTATAATTATTATTATTATTATTTTAATTAAATTTATTAAAATATTATTACTGTTTCTTTAAAAATAATCATTAAATTATTATTATTTAAATTAAATTCATATAAATTTAATTAAAATAATAATTTTTTTATTATCCTTATATTATTTTATTTTAAATTAAAAAAAATTATTTACCTTTAATTAAAATAGTCATATCACCTATAATCAGTCATACTTTAATTAAAATATTTTTTAACGTAAATTTCTATCTAATTAATAAAACTTATCCATTTTAATAAATAAATATTTTTTTTACTTCTTTTAGACATTATTATAAAAAAAATAAAAAATAAAAACCTTGTTTTTCTTTCTGCTTTTCCTCTCTGTCTACCTTTTACAGTGCTCTTAAGCACGTTGAACGAACACTCCATCTCCACCACAAATATCTTTCTCTTTCCCGTTTACGTTATTCCTGTGCATGTTCGAACGAACACTCCATCTCCACTACACTACACCCCATCTCTTCTCTCATTCTTCCGAGCTTCATTACTCTTATTTCGTGGTGTTTCACGAAGAACTAGAAAACCATGTCATTTTCGTGTTCACCTTCAAAGTCTCAAGTTCAAAGTCCTCAAAACACTCCTGTAATTCCCCCAAACTGTTCTCCAAATCTTCTCAAACGAATGCGGCAAGAAAGCTGCTTCATTTGTAAACAACCTGGCCATTGGTCTTGGTACTGTCCTTCCAAATCCCCCAATTCTAAACCCGTTTCACCCTCTCCCAAGCAAGGTTCCCCAGTTTCCTCCCACGATATACAGTGCCGTTGTGGCCATGGCGCGTGCGAAATCAAAGTCGCACGCTGTGGGAAGAAATTCTATACCTGCCCCATCAAAAGGGTACGCTTCTAACACTTTCAACTTTTTTATCTTTCTCTTGTGATTATGGCTTTAAAGATCATGATGGTGGTGGTTTATGCATAAGGGGGTAAAATGTAAGGACGTTGTTAAGTGGGTCGATGGCCCTGTTGCTGAGAGAGATTTGCAGCCTCCACCGATGAAGTATCCTGAGTGTCCATGTAAGGCTGGAGTTTGTAGAAGGGTTGCGGGTGAAGAGAAAGATGGGGTTTTTAAGTACTATTTTACTTGCCCTGTAAAAAAGGTATGACGCCATGACCTTTATTTTCTAGCTGCTGTTAAGTTTTTTTTTTTTTTTTTTTTTTTTTTTTGTGTTTTTTGGTTTTT
>Ga0209489_109811_pt1 | contig 11486 bp, 8 predicted proteins | sample SiratrowhiteBW_FD_187527 | JGI IMG/M metagenome (GOLD analysis project Ga0209489, IMG submission 187527) | Root nodule microbial communities of legume samples collected from California, USA - Siratro white BW (SPAdes) (version 2) | ecosystem: Host-associated > Plants > Roots > Nodule | place: USA...
CCCGTTGCGCCACCTCCGTCGACGGCATTCATCGTCGTTGCCTGCCACCTGTCGCCGCCGCTTGCACCATGCCCCTCGCCGCCGCCGCCTTCATGTCTCCACAGCATGTGCCCTCAAACCCTAATGAGTTTCTGGTTAGTGGGGGTGCTCTCTGCACCCCACCTGTTGGAGCTTGCACAACACGTTTTTGCAATTCCCAAAATGCCCCTAGCCACTAGTTGGATTTCTGATTAGCAGATCTACTTCCTGCACCCCCATTGATTAAGTTTTGCACCCATACACCTCTCAATTACCAAAATGCCCTTAACCGAAGATTGAGTTTCTTATTGGTAGTGTTACTTCCTGCACCCCCATTAATTAAGTTCCGCACCCACACTCTCCACAATTACCAAAATGCCCTTAACCCAAGATTGAGTTTCTTATTGGTGGGGTTACTTCCTGCACCTCCATTAATTAAGTTCCGCACCCACACTCTCTACAATTACCAAAATGCCCTTAACCCAAGTTGAGTTTCATTGAGTCATGTTCCATTTTTGCATGCATGATTTCATTAAAATTAAAATGTCAATTCTATGTTGCATATAACTGTCGCATATTATTTTTCAACACTAAATTTGATATATACCCCAATCCTTAAAGCCCAGGCTTTAAACCTAGCACCGTTCCTCAAAGCCCAGGCTTTAAACCTGGCACCGTTCCTCAAAGCCCAGGCTTTAAACCTGGCACCGTTCCTCAAAGCCCAGGCTTTAAACCTGACACTGCTCCTCAAAGCCCAGGCTTTAAACCTGACATTGTATCTCAAAAGCCCAGGCTTTAAACCTGGCACTGACACCATTGAATTACCTTATTTTCAAACATAAACTTTCAAAAATTCTAAAATATCAAACCGATTAACAATTTTATCAACAAAGAAGTACGTAACCCTGATTCTCCATCCCTGATGAAGATACGTAGGAGCAAGGTCAAACCTTGTCGGGCTCCCTAAAACCAAAAAAAATATTTTGTTTGTGTTTATCTTAATATCTTTCTTGGGAAAATAAGTGTTTTAAAAAATACACTCAGACTACTTATTTAATTAAAGGTACCGTCTTAGGACGGGCATTGTGGGGGTGCTAACACCTTCCCTACACGTAACCGACTCCCGGACTCGAAATCCGTTTTTGCAAACTTGCCTTATCTTGTTTTTGGTTTTCCATAGTTTTTCCTAATAAACTATGGTGGCGACTTCTCTGTTTTGAAAATTAAAATAAATTATTTTTGTTCGCCGTCCCCGTTGTGACCCCGATTGTGACACACCATAATATGTAAAAGTAAATTATAAGATCTAAGTAACTGCTCTCAATACAAATATTCTAAATTTCTCAATACAAATATTCTAAATTTCTAAGTTGATGAGAGTTAAATTTTACAAAAAGAATCAAAATTGTGCAAATAAAATACTCAAATAAAATAAAATGATAAGTAATTTTGACACTTATCAGTCAACGCTCCTTATATAAGTTTGAATAAGCTAATTCAAATAAGACTTACGAGCTAGTATATTAACTTGTCTTGCATGATTGTGTGCTTAATTGATAAAAAATAAGAAATTTTTTTATAGTTTTTTAATATAAAATTTGAGTATCTTACGAAAACAAAGATTTATTAACATAATAATTAAAAGTAAAACTTTACAATTAATTGTTTATTATTGAGTTATAAGTAAACGAGGAAGTATATAGTAAAAAAAATGCATGAAAGTAAATTATTAAAAAAAAATCTAACATTTATATTTGTATATATTTGACGTTGATCAAATAATACTAAAAAGTATTAATCATATAAAAAAACATAAACAATTTTAACAATAATAAAAGATAAAAATAAAAATAAAAATAATGCAAATCACGTTACTTAGGTAAGTCAACTTAGAATTTCCCCCATGCAAGTTATAAGTTATGCGATTTGTAAGTTATGCAATTTGTGCAAACTAACAAACTTAAACTCACTTGATACAATTTTACATTAATATGGACATGTTCTCATGACTTACGCTATATTGTTATTCTTAATTCATAATTACAAAATATATTTTCTACCATAACATTAAAAAAATCTCCAAAATATATTTCGAATTGCTTTATCTCATACAAGTGCTAGGGAAATTTGACAAAAAGAATAACCTCTTAGTTAATGTGTTCTGTTTATAAGATTATTGGGTGCATGTGGAAATTTTGGGGGAAGAAGAAACACTCCCAACCGAAGCGGAAGAATCTCATTCCAGACTCATTTTTTCTACACTTCCGTAATTTCTTCTTCCATCTCCAAACGCTCATCAGTAAAATAACTATTAAAAATAAAAAAAATAAGTAAATCTTACACATCTTAATAAATATAATATAAAAATGATATTTTAAATTATATAATTAAAAATATAATTTTTTACTTCAAATTGTTTAAAATATAAAGTTTTTTATTTTAAATTATATAAATATATTTTGAATTGTATAATCTAAAATAAAAAATTATATTTTGGAATTATATAATTTAAAATAAAAAAATTATATTATGAAAGGATATTTTCGATATTTAAAAGAAATATGGGAGGTGTAGAACGAACTCACGGAGGTGCAGGCAGAACGAACGCGTCCTCATTCCATGGACCTTAAGGCCCACCACCCTGGTCTCTCTTTTTTCTCCCTTCTCCTTTCTCCGTTCTCGCTGAAATCTCACATAACCCTTCCGAACTGCAACAAGTTAAGGTCGAAGTACTCAAAATCAATTAATTTAGTTATTTTATTTTTCAAATGGCTCATTCCATAATAAGAAAATGCGTAAAACCAGCGAGCCCCAACTTCATGGCGGCACTCTCGGTCCACCTTATTCGGCGGCGGCTGGCGACGGTAGCGGCGGCGGATGAGGAAGCAGCGCAGTCGTCATCATCGTCGTCGTTCACGTTCTCTTCGGAGGGGGACAAGGTGTACGTAAAGGGGCCATCGGGGAAGTGGAAGTCGTCGTCGTCGGTGACGATGCCGATGTCGTTCATGACTGGGTCGATCGTGGGAAAGCGGTTTTACAACGAGGTGAAGACTCGAGAAGCCGATGACGGGAACGGGTGGACGGTGATGCTCGATTACAGAACCCTAAAGACACCTTCCAAGAGACCCCTCAAGCTTCCCACTCTTCCTCTTGCCAAAGCCATTGCTGCTGAATGGGAATATCAGGTATGCTCTTCTAGGTGTTTGACATTTTTCAGCCATTTTTTGTCCTTTTTAAAAAACTTTTTGATAAACACTTACAGGAAACAAAATTAGAATATAAGGAAGTAAATTTATCTTAGTTTCTCGCATAAATTAAAATTAACATATAGTTTAATCTTTTGTAGAAATGATTTCGTCTGACTTCTCTGACTCTATTATACGATACGTAGGTTGGCTTTAAGTTATACAAGAAATTTAATTCATTTCATTTTCTTATTTTACTTTATATAAGTGCCACAGAAGGATATTCAAACAGAATCAAAATGTTTTGTGGGATGAGTGTTTGATTTATGTAGAGAGCCGTCTAGTGGGGAAAGAGGCTTGTTTCTTGTTGGTGTTGTTTTACGTCTTTTGGTGTTTGCATTGTACTCCTTGTTGGGTCTTGTATTGAATTTTAGTTAACAATTGCTTTGCCAAGGCACAATGCAAGTGCTTTTTGCAGTTTCCCGGTGACGATACAGTTAAGTGAGAAATAGATTCTATCATCTAACATGAACCTTGGTTTTGTTCAAATTTTTTATCTGAGCCTCTTTTCTGTGTGTCAAGAGAGATGGTAAGACCTGTTTATTGTCTGTAGGGGAAGAAAGAGGGAGTTAGAACAGAATTAAGACGTTGTTGTGAAGCTTTTAACATCAAGAGATTCATTTTCATAAAATTTAAATTTAATTTGGCTATGCCTTGCATGTTACAACATTGGGAAGGATTGATCAAGATTCTGTCGGTTTTACTTGATCATGACAATCTGTATTATCTCGTTCGAAGTAGAGGGTATTGCTATTTGAATAGTTGACAATTATTGGGCCGAGCTGGTAGCTAAACACAAACAATGACCATTTTTTTTAGGATATATATCTCATTTTTTTCAATTCAATGTTGGGTTATGGCTTCATTTGTCATAATTTTTGCACAACCCTGAATCTGATGGCTGCCTTTGTCATCATCAAACGGAATATGCTTTTTTCCCTTGAGCTTCCATGGAAGCTGTGAATTTTGTTTCATAGGTTTTTTAATTGTCCTCCAAAAAGGTTTATAATAATCAATTAGTGGGGTGATATAGCTCATGCCAGCCTTCCCTTCAAAATACTTGATGTACATTTGCATATTCTGTTTAGGTTGTTGATGCTGACGAGTGTCACTTAAATGTGAATTTTGTTTCATAGGTTTTTTAATTGTCCTCCAAAAAGGTTTATAATAATCAATTAGCGGGGTGATATAGCTCATGCCAGCCTTCCCTTCAAAATACTTGATGTACATTTGCATATTCTGTTTAGGTTGTTGATGCTGAGGAGTGTCACTTAAATTGGACTGCTAATGAAGTGATTTATTGCAGCTAAAGGATGGCATAAGACCCTTCACAATGCCTCTTATGAGACTTGCTTGCACTGCCCTGGAAAGAGTTCCCCTCACAAGGAGCAAAATTATTGAGAATTTGATGAAGAAATTTAATCAAGATTTAGTATTTTGTCGTGCACCTGATGACAATGAACTGACAAGCTATGTGCATGGTATGGTATTAGTTTATAACTTGATATATCTTAACATGTCTGATCCCCAGGTAAAAGAGTTATGATTGCTTGACGTAAATACATGCTTAGATACATCAGAATTTGGTGAGTTGAAGTTGTTATCTTAAAAATTATGCTGTAAAAGGCATTTTTGTTGTGCTCCTTTAATTGATGGTTTTTGGGGTGGAGATTTGTTTGTTGCAACTATTTCAACTTTATAGCTTAAGCTGACGCAGTTATAACGAAAATAGATAACAGTGATAGTTTACACCTCAAGCACGAATTTCAAGTCTAAATGAAGATTTCTTTTCCATTTTCTTGTTGGGTTGGTATTATTTTATTGATATACTTGTGGCAAGTTGAATTCACGTTTCCTTTGCCTGTGAAAGCTGTTCAGTGACATTAAGAAGTCTTAACCTGCTAGAATGATGTTTTTTCTTACATGCAACATCTTATGAATCAAAGTTATTTAGATCAAGAAGTGTCTCATTGTTTTTGCGTTAGATGTATGGATTTGAATTTGAATTCAACCTTTGCAGATCGTCAGGTGGAGAAAATTGATCCATTGCTTCACTGGGTGGAGACAGAATTTGGCTTTAAGCCTGTTGTTTACTCCAGCTTTTTTGGTGGAAAGCAAGAAGATGGTCTTGTAACGGCTATTGAGAACCTTCTAAAGAAAACTGATGATTGCGAATTGGCAACAATTGATGCTATTGCAGCATCAGCACATTCATTAATTATTGCCATTGGAATGGTGCACGGGAAATTGCAGATCGAGGAAGCTATTGAACTTATTAGACTTGAAGAAGATTCTCAGGTACGTACGTATATGACCATCTCTATAATCTATAATCCGAATCATAAACTTCTCTCTCTTTATAATGTGGTGCTTAAATAATGAAGTACATGACATAATCTTGACATGATCTGTAAAATAAATTCTCTGTTCAGGTGGACAGGTGGGGCCTCGTTGAAGGTGGGCATGATGTGGATATTGCTGATCTAAGAGTGCAGATTTCATCAGCAAGTGTATTTCTTGGTTTGTCAAGAAGCATATAGGTTTTTAACTTGCTTTCATGTTATGTTACCATCCTAAGAACTAGCTATCAGGCTAGACTAGAACAGGAAACCCTGGTGTTGTAATGTCCAGATCTTTCCAGAGGCAATATTCTTTGGTAAGCATAAATTGTTTTTGTAGATGAGTTTTACAATGGTTAAAGTTTTGTCATGAGTTGAAAACATAGTTTTGCCAGGGCCTGATTGTCCTGGAATAACAGGTAAATGTATTTGTACAATTGGAATAAATACGTGCAACTTTTATGATTCTATATTTGTATTGATTTTCATTATTCACTCAGCCTATTTAACTCTCCGTTGTTCTCTTGATCACAAAAATTGCGGTTGAATGAAAATAGAATCTTTTACCTCTTTACTAATTGGTTGAAGAGTCGGTATTGTTCTGATAATCAAACTCACCGGAAGTCCTCATAATGCTTTGGAAGAGGATAAGTGGGGTGAAGGTTGCGGTTATTTTTATTCTGTGAATAGATCTTGCCACTAAGAGCTGAAGATTTATTAAATCTGAAGAAATAACCCTGAAGTTCTATTCAGTACAAGATATCTCATAAAAGGTATGATTGAACAAGCTTTTTTAAAAATTATTTTTAGAAAAAGAAAGAAGAATAAATTAGATGAGTTTTTCATCCAAAGTATCTTGACAGCAACTTTAACTATTGTGCATACTTAATTTGTAGAAGGTTCTTTTATATTTTTAAATTCTATATTTTTGACTTGAGTATTAGTTTATATAAAGAAGTTATTTTTTTTCTTTTCTTTTCAACTCCGGAAATGCATGTGAAAATTGTCCGAGTAAGTCTTGATTTTATCTTCTTTGGTTATAAATAAATACATTTTCAGTTATTTGAGTAACAAGTTTTTCTCACCATCTTGCATGAAGATTATGAATCCTCGTTTGCGTCATCAAATGGCCAGTAGATTTTTGGGTTTGTGGATGCAAATCTATATGTCATCGAATTTAAACGCAGAGGGCTCTAATGGCTACAATTGAAACGAATTTGAATTTTTCATGTGGTTATAGAAGCTGAAGAATGCATTTCCTGAAGTAAATGTCTACCTACAACAGTAAGTTTCGCTTACTACTAGTATCAATAGTATACTTGTGCCTTCTAAGGATCTTCCTGACAGCAGAGAACACAGAGTGGAGGCTGTTTGGTGATGTCACAGTTACAACATGCGGTGTCGCAGTCATTGTTGCACCCTGTAGAAACATCATTTGTCTATCTTGTAAGGATCTAGGAAATGTGCAAATTCTGTAATTGTGCCCCCTCATAATTTGGGCCAAACTATTACTGGTCATTACTAAATTAGCATGGGACAAAGTGGAGGTTTTACCTGTTATAGTCTCATATTGAGATGATTGGATAACCTGAGAAGTCCTAAGGATTGCAAGGCCAGTGCTACCTTTAACATGAATGCCATGCACAAAAGAAATCATGAAAACCATAAACCCAGCTACTGCCAACGATTTCATGACTGATGGTGATATCTTGGTATGAGATTAGCTCAATGCTAATGTGAAGTTTTTCTCAATATTATTATATATGTTATGCGACTAGCTCTGTTATCACTTATATCATTAAATCTCTTTCACATGTTCATACTTTTTGATAAGCCGTGATTAGATGTAATGATCATTCTAAAGTTGTGTTAATCGTGAGTACACATTTTCTGATTTTGATTGTATTTTCTACCATATTTAAACTGAAGACTCCTCATGACAATTCAATGAATCGAGCGTTTCAAATTCAGTGTATTTTTTAGTTTGGTAGTCCCTGATGTAATTTTGGTTTCAATAGGGCAGCCATGACCACCCAAATATCCACTCAACTACCATACTCCTAACATACAAGAATAAAAATCATGATTTTCGTTTTATACATTTTTGTTTGTCAAATCATGATTAGATACTAATAAATACTAATAAAAATTGAAACACGGATCAAATTTAACGAAATGCCCTAACGGATCCAACTCCAAACGCCGTACTGATACCTTGACCTAGAATTTAACACGATCGGAGAGAAGCAAAGGGTTCAAATTCCCTATACATTTACAAGCATAAAGTCACCTCAAGAGACAGTCATCTCAAAAGAAAACTTTGGAATTTTTATTTTAGGCAAAAGAAACAAGCGTGTCTCCCAATTTACAATGCAAAGTATCTTTTAGTTAAAAATCCAATATAGCTACAGCCAATTTATGAGACGGGGTTCTGTTTGCTATTAACATTTATTTCAGAAACACAGTCAATATAAACTAAAAACCCAAGTTTCACGAAAGGGGCTCAGGTTTTATTAAGAATGTAGCTAAATCATCCCCAACTTTAAAGAAAATACAAAATGCCAACATATAGGATCAAATGCAAACACCGTCATGCTTCTAATAGAATTTTAGGCTTTTGGCTGAAGCGACTTGATATGTGAGATTTGCTTTCCTGGGTTCAACCCCTTTGGACAAGCACGAGCACAGTTCAATATGGTGTGGCAACGATAAAGCTTGAATTCGTCATTAACGGCCTCCAATCTCTCTTTAGTGTATTCATCACGACTGTCGCTTATCCACCTGCAATAAACAATATCTCAGCTTTGAATAACCCAACTGCCAAGGTATCTCTATCTATACAGCCGATCAAAAAAATCTCTATCTACAACCGAGACACGGTGCAGTAGATCATATGCCATGGGTTTAATAAAAATGAAAGTATCTTCTAATGTGGAGATGAACTCATTCTTTCCTAATCCTGACCAAAAGGGACCTAAGGATCAACATATGCTCCTCTAATTAACTCACATAATTTACTACAACTGCATCACCATACGGACAGGAAAAGAAGTTGAAAGTTAATAATGCCTAATATAAAAGAAAGTTAACGAGGCAAGAAGAACAGTGAGTGTAACATAGTCATACCAAAAGAATAAGTCCAAAAACAGGTAGCATGTATGGAGAGGTATCAGCTATGTTGGTTAAAAGAGCCGCACTAAGAAATGCAGAGGTATTGCAGTTTCAAAAACAATTCGGATATCATTCATTTGTCACATTTTTACTAGAAAAACCATGAATCAACCAAAATAAGTCACATACACAGCAGGAAGGATTCTAATACTTCTAATAGATCCCCAAGCATTTAAAATAAAACTTAAAAAGAACCAAACAAATGATAATAAATAAATTCAGTGAGAGAGAAACGGGCAAACTATGCCCCATGTCTTGAAGATTCTATTTAGCATAAGTCAATGAAACATCATGCATATTTCATGGCAGGTGTATTATAATCCTTTCTCAACCCAAGCTTCAAATCAATACAGCAAAAACATAAGAACCAACCCAATAGTTAAGCATAAACCAACTGACAAAAAAAAAAAAAAAAAAAAAAAAAAAGAAAAACAAAACTCCTAATCAATTTCCTCTCGTGCCCTCAATTTCAACCAAGAAATCAATGTAAACACATTCATACTCGGTTGGACTCAAATGTTCAAAAGAAGTTTGGAGTAAAATAGAAATTTCATAAATTTTGTGTATGGTAGTTAAGAGTCAATCTGAGTAGACTACACTTCAAGTACGTGCAAGAGGGGAGGAAAAATTATAAAAGGCTCAAGAAAAGCGCCTGAGATATTTAAAAAGTTTCATTTGTATTTCATTTAACTTACATTAGCATTTGAGTTTCATTTTAGGATAGAGTATAGCAGAAGCTATCAATAAATAGTCTTCCCTTGTAACTTGAAATCACTTTGAATCATATATGCAAATTGCAAGTAGAGTCCTTTTGTAACGTAGTTTCTCCTTGTTCAATTCTCTTAGTCACAGATCTCGTTATCAGTCCAATGTGCATCTTTTATGGTTGATCCTCCATCACCTTGATATCCTTGTTAACTTAACATGCCCCAAAATTCTCGCCTTAGCAAAGTTTCAACAGTTAATATTTTACAATTGGAAAGCTCTAAAAGCTAAACCAAACAACGACTGAGAAAGATACCCCACCCAGGCAAACAAAATGGCTTTTACCGTATCACAATAAAAAATAAGATCAACACACGATTTCCAGATTTTCAAAAAAACTCAACAAACGGTCTTCCCATTCTCACAACATCCTCTGTTTCTTGTAACCGACTTCACACAGATGTAGCAAAAAATAGCTTCCATTGTTGTCATTGTATCACACAAAACTCCCAAACCACGAAACCAGCTCAAAAATAATTCCCAACTCCAATCCAATTAACAAAAACGCACAGAACCCAACAGAACAGCATATCCCAGTCACAACAACAATAAAACTCAGTTACAGTTCCTTGCACACCTTGACTACAACCCTCTAATCAAAATTAGAGTTCCACCTCAAAAACCTAAATTGATTGACTTTTTTATGTAAGTCTATGAAACTCAACGCACAATAAACTAAAACTAAATTGATTGACATATTATTATACCTGTTGTCTTTACTCGATATCGCACAATAAAACCCAAAGCAATCTGTTTAATTTCGCAGACGACTGAAGCGCAACTCAAATTGCGATAAGAAAACACCCAAAAGTAAGGTTAGGAGAAAGAGAGGGACGTGAGCGTTACCTGTTAGCGTGGAGCAAGGCGGCGGGTCCGAGATAGGATTCGGGGTTCCACCAGTAGCTAGGACAGGATGTGCTACAGCAGGCGCACAGAATGCACTCGTACATCCCATCCAGCTTTTCGCGGTCCTTCTTGCTCTGCAGGATCTCCTTCCCTGGCACCGGCGGCGGGTTCTTCCGCTTGAGCCAGGGTTCGATGCTCTTATACTGGTTGTAGAAGTTGGTCATGTCCACGACCAGGTCCTTGATCACGAACATGTGCGGCAACGGCGTTATGGTGGAGGCTGTCGTCGCAGACGGAATCTTGGTGAGACAAGCGAGGCCGTTGCAGCCATCAATGTTCATCGCGCAGGAGCCGCAGATCCCCTCGCGGCAGGAGCGGCGGAAGGTGAGGGTAGGGTCGATCTCGTTCTTGATCTTGATGAGCGCGTCCAGGACCATCGGCCCGCACTCCTTCAGGTTGATCTGGTAGTCCTTCAGCTCCGGCTTCGACGGGTTCTCCGGGTTCCACCGGTAGATTTGGAACGTCTTCATTGAGGTCGTCTCTCGGGCCTTCAGCTCCACCTGCTGGGCCTGGGCCTCTGACGCGTGGGCCCGGATTAATGCCAGCTTGAACGCAGGTGAGGACGGAACCCGCTGCGCCGCTCTCTTCAGCAACCCGGTCGCCGCCATTGAAACGAAAAGGTTGGAGTGAAGTTATGTAATGCTTGTTAGGATTTTATGACCCAAATGCTTTTTTGTTTCTGGGAGTGTGCTGTTTTGTTGGAAAGGCATAGGGATGGGTTTCTTCCCCTTATATAGCTCTTGGTAACTTATGACTTATATGTAAATTAAGTAATTAATATCAAATTATTACTATTTAGACAACAATAATCATTTACTCTTTCTTACTTTCTTTTTCTTTTTCTTTCTATCACCTTTTATATACAAATAAATAAATATTTTGAAAATTATTCAAACTCGTCCGGTATTAATTAAAAATATTTAGATTAATTATAATATCTTACTTTTAAAGTATTGTATATGAATATATATATATATATATATATATATATATATATATATATATATATATATATATATTATATTTTATTTATATTTTTTTT